>JAESFX010000101.1_pt1 | contig 116537 bp, 90 predicted proteins | sample 9269501 | NCBI WGS metagenome assembly JAESFX01 (sample SAMN14515570, study PRJNA621655) | algae metagenome | isolation source: Desmonostoc geniculatum HA4340-LM1 and co-occurring heterotrophs from cave... | place: USA: Maniniholo cave, Kauai, Hawaii | collected 2009-07-28
AAAAAATAAATTGACAGACCCTTATTCAAGTGCGTCAAAAACGTAGGAGCGACACAGACGCTTGACAGGTTTCGTTCATATCAGTGTCATCTGAGTCCGTTAGACTTTCAATATCACGAAAAGGCTGAAATAAGAGTCTCTGCGGTCCGTTAGCGAGAGTAGAACGTTTCCGCTCCGTTACTCGCAATGAATCGACAGTCTCTGTTAGTCCGTTAGAAGTTGATATGGCCTCACCGGGAGAGGAACTGATTACTGCCCCGCAGGCGCGACGCGATAAGCCGTGCGGCCATCGGCATCCGGCGCCTCGGCACCGGCATCGGGACTTACCGCCCAGCCGAACGATAGCACGCTTGCGAGCGCTGCCGCTTCGGCCTCCGTCAGAGAAGCGACAACGGCTTCCGCCCCTGGCTCCAGGATCAGCTCGGGGTCTTGCTTCAGCGCCACGAAGATCCAGCTATGGATGCCGCGGATCGTGTTGTATTTGATCTGGTAGCCGTTCTCTACGGCTGACAAGAACGTATCCGGCTCATCGGCCGCAACCGCGCGCAAGCCGGCGTAGTCGAATTGGAACTTGCTGTCGTCCTTCGGCAGGTCGCCGCCGTTCACGCGCTCGATGATTTGCTCATTGCCCCAGCCGAGCGCCTTCAGCGACTCCAACTGCAGCGCGTCCCACTGGGAAAGCTTGGTTTGTGACATCACGATCGCTCCTTCTATTCACTTTAAAATAAGGACAAATACGAAAGAGACGCCCCCGGCGATCGGGCGTTGTAGGCCGGCCGGGAGCAGTCTCTCGCAAACGCGTTGGTTATTTGCTTGCTTTGTAAGCGTCCAGGAATTCCTTCGCTTTGGCAGCGTCCGCCTTCAGCTCAAGATCCGTTTTCACGATCGGGCTAAGCGTGGAAGTTGCTTTGAACTTGTTGCCGCCGTAGTACGTGATGAAATCCTCTTGGTTGATGGAGTACAGAACGGCCTTGCGCAGATCCGCGCTTTCCGCTACGGCGCGGTTCTTCGTGTTGAAGAGCAGGTACGATACCGCGTTGCTCGGCATGGTTTGAAGCTGCAGCTTGGCGTCGCCCTTCACGATGTCGAACTTCGTCTCGGACACGGCGTAATACAGGTGAATCTCGCCGCTGCGAAGCGCCGCGAGGGAGCTGTCAGCATCTTTGATGAAGCGTACTTTAATGCTGTTGATTTTCGGAGCGTGCTCCGTGCCCGTCATGTAGGCAGGATTTTTGTAGAAGAACGCTTCGTAATCGTTTTTGTGCGACAGGATGTAAGGACCGCTGGTATACAACGTGTTGTTGTACGCGCTGCCTTCCGTTACGGTGTTTTGGTCGCCGTAAGGAATGTCCTTGTTCGGATCGAACTTGGCTACGTCGTACGTGTTGATCGCTTCGACTTGCTTCTTCGATACGATGCCCGCGGATTGGTGAGCCAGGTAGTTCAGGACTTGCGGGAACGGCTCCGTAGTCGTCAGCTTCACGACTTGGTATTTGCCGGAGGCGTTGTTCGCTTGCGTCTTGTCGGCTACCAGTTCCGTAATTTTGGCATCGAGGCCTTCTTCGAGAGCGGCTTTAACCGTTTGGTCGCTTCCGGACACTTTGAGCCCTTCGAGGGCGGCCAGATCGGTAACCGTTTCAACCGTGTTGATATGCTCGTGCAGCGTGTACGTGCGGTGATCCGGCACGGAGTTTTTGTCCTTCGCGCGGTTCATCGAGAAGATCACGTCGTCCGCGCCAACGCGCTCGCCGGTGTCTACGGCTTTCTTGTCCTTCACGGCAGCGAAGTTGATGTCGTCGCGCAGGATGAAGTAGTACTCGGAGTTGCCTTCCGCGATCGCGTGATTGCGAGACAGGGAGCCTACCGAAGTTACCTTGTCGTCGTCCGTCAGGTTCACCAGGCGAACGTACTGGTTCGTGTTGATGATATTGATCGAGCCGTCGTTGCCTTTGATCGGGTCGAGCGACGTCAGAACAGGCATCGTGGATTGTAGAACCAGGGCGTCCGTACCGTTCTTTGAGGCGTCATTGAACGATAGCTCTTCCCATGGCAAGGAACGGGACTTGGACAAACGCACGGAATCCGGATTCAGCACGTCTTTGTTAAGCGCTTGGGATTTCAGAGAGCTGTAAAGCGGCGCGATGTACGCTTGATCGAATACGAGCTTTTGCTCGAAATCTTTGTACGTTGCCGCGTATTCTTCCGGCGTTTGCGCGGCTGCTTGCTCGATCAGCGCGTCGATGTCGGCGTCGGACAAGATGCTGTAGTCGCCGCCCGTCTTGAACAGCGAGCGTACCGCGTAATCCGGGTTGCCCGTAACGGTCGTCCAGCCGGACAACGCAACGTCGAAGTTGCCTGCGTCTTGCTGGGCTTTAAAGCTGCTGTAGTCGGCTTGCATGTTCAGCTTGACGTTGAAGCCGTTCTTCGTCAGTTGGTCGCGGACGATGTTAAGATCCGCTTCGTTCGCGCTCATGCCGAGCACCTCGATGTCCACGGGGTTGTTGTCGACGACGGCCGCGCCTTCGGTAGGCGTTGGCGATTCGGTTACGTCGTTCTTGGTCGTCAATTTGCAGCCGCTTAACACGATGGATAAGCTGAGCAGCAGCATGGCGCCGAGTTTGGCTTTGTTCTTCATGATGGTGTTCCCCTCCTAGAGATGTTTGTATATATGTTAACTCACATTCATTCATCGTCCATTCATGGTTTCGTAACGTAGAAGTCGATGGAATATGAATGAGGTTACGGTGGAATGCTCCTTAGTCCAGCTTAGGATCAAGCGCGTCGCGCAAGCCGTCGCCAAGGAAGTTGAACGACAGCACCAGCGCGATAATCGCGAGGCCCGGATAGATGGCGGTGAAGGAATGCGTCTCGAGATAGGCGCTTCCTAGCTTCAAAATATTGCCCCATTCCGGAATATGCGGCTCTACGCCGAGTCCCAGGAAGCTTAAGCTGCTCGTCGAAATAACGGCCGTGCCGATCGTCAGCGACGACTTCACGATCATCGGGGCCAAGGAATTGGGCACGATGTGCTTGAACAGAATGGTAAAGTCGCCGGAGCCGAAAGCGCGCGCGGCCTGCACGTATTCCAAAGTGGACACGAGCATGACGTTGGCCCTCATCGTCCGGGCATAGGTCGGAATCGCTCCGACGCTGAGCGCCAAAATCAGATTGGTGGTGCTGGCGCCAAACGCGGCTATAATTGCAATAGCCAGCAGGATGCCGGGAATGGCGTATAGAATATCCAGCGCCCGCATAATCATGTTGTCCGTCTGACGCCCGTAATAACCGGAGATCGCTCCGAGCGCGCCGCCGATAATGACGGGAATAAGCGTGGACAGCAGACCAACAACTAGAGAGATACGGGCCCCGAACACGATCCGCGAGAACAGGTCGCGGCCGAAGTTATCCGTCCCGAGCGGGTATTCCAGACTTGGCGGCTGAAGGATCGCCGCGTAATTATTGTTGATCGCCATGCCGTAATCGAACGTCATGTAGCTCGTAACGGACAAGGAGAACAAGAACAAAATAAACAGCAATCCAAGCATCGAAGTCGAGCTTCTGGACAACCGGTCGACGATGTCGCTCACCTTGGAGCCGGACGTGTACCCCTTGTCGCGCAGCTTCGCGATCAGCAAGAGGCCGAGGAATAGAGCGAACAGATTGCCAGTTGCCACGGTCGCGATAAGGATGAAGGCTACGAGCCACATCCATCCCGGGAGCACGGCGCCATTGCCGAATTTCGCGATGAGCAGCAAGGCGATCAGCTGTACGGCGGCGGATGCCAGAAGCATGAACATGCCGGGCAGGAAGCCGTTCGCAACGTACGGCTTAAACAAATTAAGCGCCGATACCGCAAATACGAGCAGAGTCGTGAGCAACGTATAGACCGACAAAGTATAGGCCGCCGTCTTGCGGCGTTTGACGAGCTGGAAGGCCGCGGCGGCAACAAAAACGTTGGCGGTGAGCAAGCCGAGCATGAGGACATACCCCAGTCGTCTCGTGCCCGTGCCGATCTCTCCTTTGCGCAGCAGGTTGCTTCGAATCGCGAGCCATACGCCGAACTGCAGCGCGGCGAAAGCGAAGTAAGCGATGCTGGCGATCAGGGCGGCCGGCCTGAAGGCTCCTTCGTCAGGAACGTAGCTGTTAACCAGGAAGACAAGCGCGAGCACCAGCGTAATTATGCCCGCAAAGCTGGCTTGTCCGTATTCGGGCGCCGACTTTAGTCTGAAGTTGGTTTCTTGTTTTGTTAACGTAATAGTCGTCAAGTTAGCACCTGCTTTAGATGTAATTCGTAAATTCACTTTTGATCACGATGTATATTCAAGCAGTGGATACTCTTCGAATCTTTCCTGTTACCCACGAAAGTGAAGTGAAGCTTCGATGTTAATTCCGCCCGCATCGAGGAAGCTCGATCGGCGTCTAAACTTCATCCAAATGCGGTCATGCTTCATGATTTACTTCGATAAAAGTTTATACATTACTTTCGCGGGGCCCGAGTTTGCCGAGCCTAAGCATATGCTTTCGAAGTATGTTTCCTTCGGAAACATTGCAGGTGCTCACGTAGCTCTGCTGCGCTCCGCTCCTCAGTCTCAAGTGACAACAACTAATATTGCTTCATCTTGGAACGAATCCGCGGGTCGAAGAACGCGTACATCAGGTCCACGATGACGTTAACGATCGAGATCGTTATCGCCGTATAGACGACGCCGCCCATGATGGCGGGAATATCGGGAATAAACTGCTTGTCGACGATGTAGCTTCCGATACCGCTGATGTTGAACACCTTTTCGGTAACGGCCGCGCCGCCGAGCATACCGCCGAACTGAAGACCGATGACGGTGATGATGGGAATAAGCGCGTTGCCCACGGCGTGTTTCCATAATACGCTTCTGCGAGCCAATCCTTTGGCGCGGGCCGTAATAATGTAATCCTCATGAATGACCTCAAGCGTCGAGGAACGCGTCATGCGGGCAACGGCTGCTGTCAGCCCCGTGCCGAGCACGACGATCGGCATGATCGCGGACAGCCAATTGGTAGGATTGTATGTCGCAGGCAGCCAGGACCATTTGATCGAGAAGTTGAGAATAAAGATCAGGCCTTGCCAGAAGTTTGGAATCGACAGTCCCAGAAGGGCGATGAACATAAAGGTGTAGTCAAAAAACGAATTGGGACGCGTCGCGGAAATAATGCCGATCGGCAGAGCGATCAGGACGGCGATCAAGGTCGAGACGACGGTCAACGTCAGCGTAATCGGGAACTTGTTCGCGATGGATGCCGTTACGTCCTCGTTGCCCGCGAATGAACGACCCAGGTCGAAGGTAAAGATATCTCTTATCGTGTTCCACAATTGAACCAGATAAGGCTGGTCCAGACCGTAGAGACGGTTAAAGGCGGAAATTTGCTCGTCCGTCGCCGTTTCGCCAAGGATGTTGGCCGCGGGGCTCATGGGCGAGATATACAAGATCGTGAACACGAGAAACGCGACGCCGAGAATAACGAACAGCGCCATGAACAGTCGTTCCGCGATATATTTGACGTAAGGATTGGAATAGACGGCCATCAACGCGTACATGGGCAATCCGAGAAGGATGGAAGCGCCGAGGAACAGCGGGTGTCTGAGCAGCTCGCCGAACGTCTCCGAATAAGAGAGGCCGCTCCGTTCCTTGCCTGCGGCAGCGTTCGCCGTCGATCTTTCCTTAACTAACGCATGAAAGCGGGATTCCGCGAGCCGTTCCGCTTCGCGGGCGATTTGCTCGTCGGCAACGGTTTGACCGAAGAATCTATACTTGCGCTGCAGCTGGTCCCGTGCTTCCTCCAACAGCCGTTCCTTCGCTCCGGAAGCGACCAGAGAGGCGCGAAGTTGTTGCTCGTGACCCCGAGTACCTTCTTTCGCTTTGCGGTATTGGTATACCCCGGACACAATCAGCGTGACAGGTGCTCCAAGAATGAGAAGCAGCAGGCGATAGGCGGGGTTCAAAAACATTTTGTGATAGATAGCGGCAATACGATCAATGAAGCCGTATCCCGTTGCAGCAGCATCGCCAGTCAATCTATTCCGCTCCTTCTAAGGAAGTTCAATAAGACCGCTTTTGATCACGAAGCTTTTCAGGATGTCAACTCGACATCGAATCTTGAATTCAGCCGAAACTAAGCGTATGCTTTCGAAGTATGTTTCCTCCGGAAGCATTGCAGGTGCTCACGTGGCTCTGCTACGCTCCGCTCCTCATGTTCTAGCTTCTTTCAACCTTCTCGGTGCTGAAAAGCAATCTTATTGAACCCGAATGTATTTTATATTGCATAATTCCGATCGATATAGTAGATTTTATTTTAAGGGTTGTAAAAAGTCAACATACTTATTATCGGATGAAATAATAGCTTGAAATAATATTTTCCTATATGATTATATTACCACAAAAGCGGTTTTCTCATAGCTATTTGCAAGTAATCAGAAAACATGCGCGAAATGCGCAAAAAAATAAAAAATTAAAGGTGACATCATGGATACGTTGCTTAAGGTTAATGATCTGTCAGTATCTTTTTATGTGAGGGATAAGGAAGTAGAAGCCGTTCGGGGAGTCAGCTTCGAGCTGCGCAAGGGAGAGACATTGGGCATCGTCGGCGAATCGGGCAGCGGCAAAAGCGTGACGGCGCGCACGATCATGCGTTTGCTGCCGTCCCCGCCTTCGATGGTCAAGGGCGGAGAGGTGCTGTTCCAAGGGATGAACCTGGCCGACAAAAGCGATGCGGAGATGGAAGCGATCCGGGGCAAGGAGATCGGGATGATCTTTCAGGATCCCATGTCGTCGCTTAATCCTACGATGCGTATCGGCCGGCAGATCGAGGAGAGTCTCGTCAAGCACCGCAGAATGGGCAAGTCCGAAGCGAGAGCGGAGGCGATCGCGATGCTGAAGATGGTCGGCATTCCGAACGCCGAGACGAGATATGCGCAATATCCGCACGAGTTCTCCGGCGGGATGCGCCAGCGCGTCATGATCGCCATCGCGCTTGCGTGCCGTCCGTCCTTGCTGATTGCGGACGAGCCTACGACGGCGCTCGACGTTACCATCCAAGCTCAAATTCTTGATCAGATGAAACAATTGCAGCAAGAGCTGGGCACTTCCATTATTCTGATCACCCATGATTTGGGCGTCGTGGCCGGCATGTGCGACCGCGTCGTCGTCATGAAGGATGGGGAGATCGTGGAGACGGGGACGACGGAGGAGCTGTTCGCGAATCCGAAGCACCCTTATACGATCAAGCTGCTTAACGCGCTGCCCCGCCTCGACGAGAAAAAGAAACCGAAGCCGACGCCGCACTTGCGTCGCGAAGCGGATACCGTGCCGTTGCTGCAGGTGAAGTCGCTCCGACAGCACTTCGATCTCGGCAAGGGGCAGATTCTCAAGGCCGTCAACAACATCAGCTTCGACATCCACGCAGGGGAGACGCTCGGCGTCGTCGGCGAATCGGGAAGCGGCAAGTCCACGACGGGACGCACCATCCTGCGACTCAACGAAGCGACGGGCGGCGAGGTGCTCTATCGCGGCATTCCGATCGGACAGCTGAACCGCGGGGAGATGAAGCGGATGCGCAGACATATGGGCATGATCTTCCAGGATCCGTACGCGTCGCTTAATCCGCGGCTGCGCGTTGCCGATATTATCGGCGAAGCGCTCGACGTGCACGGGATGCACGAGGGGAAGGCGGCCCGCCAGAAGCGAATCGAGGAGCTGCTCGACATGGTCGGATTACAACCGTCCCATGCGATGCGTTACCCGCACGAATTCTCGGGCGGTCAACGCCAGCGGATCGGCATAGCCCGCACGCTCGCGGTCGAGCCGGATTTTATCGTCTGCGACGAGCCGTTGTCCGCGCTCGACGTGTCCATCCAGGCGCAAATCGTCAAGCTGCTCGAGGAGCTTCAACACCGTCTAGGGCTGACCTACCTGTTTATCGCCCACGACTTGTCCATGGTCAAGCATATCAGCGACCGCGTGGCGGTGATGTACAAGGGCAAGATCGTGGAGCTGGCCGAGAGCGAGGAGCTGTACTCCAATCCGTTGCACGACTACACCAAGACGCTGCTGGCCGCGATTCCGGTGCCGGATCCCAAGGTGGAAGCGAAGAAAAAGCTGATCGTAAGCACGGAGGCGTCCAAAGCGGACCCGTACGGGCTGGATCGCTCCAGCTTCGTGGAAGTGTCGAAAGGCCACTGGGTGGCAGTGGCCGGGGCTTGATCTACAGCGTTAGCTGTTGGAGCGTGGTGCGAAGGCGTCGAGTATAGCATAAAATTAAGCTACAATGAGCCTGGCTGGTGCCGATGGCGTCGAATGTAGCATAAAATTAAGCTACAATGAGCCTGGCTGGTGCCTATGGCGCCGAATGTAGCATAAAATTAAGTTACAATGAGCCTGGCTGGTGCCGATGGCGCCGAATGTAGCATAAAATTAAGCTACAATGAGCTTGGCTGGTGCCTATGACGTCGAATGTAGCATAAAATTAAGCTACAATGAGCTTGGCTGGTGCCGATGGCGTCGAATGTAGCATAAAATTAAGCTACAATGAGCTTGGCTGGTGCCTATGGCGCCGAATGTAGCATAAAATTAAGCTACAATGAGCTTGGCTGGTGCCGATGGCGTCGAATGTAGCATAAAATTAAGCTACAATGAGCCTGGCTGGTGCCGATGGCGTCGAATGTAGCATAAAATTAAGCTACAATGAGCCTGGCTGGTGCCGAAGGCGTCGAATATAGCATAAAATTAAGCTACAATGAGCCAACCGGTTCACGTAGTGCTGGCCATAAGTGCCCCGTGACGCCATGAAGCAAGTCGATTAAAACCGAAAAACCTCAACTCCCGCCACGCGGAGTTGAGGTTTTTTTGGTTTCCCGCAATAGGCGGGAACGGAAGTGTAGCTATCAAAACATTACCCGCTAGCCTTCGACGAAGCGGTTAACGCGTCCACCGGCTTGACCGTCACGCCGGTCGTCGCCTCGAAGTCGTACATCGCTTTGGCCGTTTCGGAGAAGCGGTCGAGCTCGTTGTACGCCGGGATGCCGTGGTAGGACATGTCGAGCCCTTCCTCTTCTTCTTCGGCCGTAGCGCGGAGTCCCACGGTCGCTTTGCAAATGTAGGCAATGGCGACGCCGCCGGCGAAGCCCCAGATGCAGATCGTGACGACGCCGAGCAATTGCGTGCCCAGAAGCGCGGTCCCTCCGCCGCTCAACAAACCGTCCTGCGTATCGAACAAGCCGACCGCGATCGTGCCGAAGGCGCCGTTAAAGCCGTGCACCGCGACCGCGCCGACCGGATCGTCGATCTTCAGGCGGTCGACGTACAACGTGGCCCCGATGACGATAAGCCCGGCGATTATGCCGATGAGAATCGCTTCCCACTGATTAACGTACGCGCAGCCAGCCGTTATCGCCACGAGACCGGACAAAGCACCGTTCATGACCATGCTGGGATCGGTCTTGCCCCACCGGAACATCGTGAAGAGCAAGGCGGACGCACCGCCTGCCGCGGCCGCGAGCATGGTGTTCAGCGCGATGCCGGACAGGTTGGCGTCGCTGGCGCTTAACGTGCTGCCGGCGTTAAAGCCGAACCAACCGAACCAAAGCACGAACACGCCGGCCGATGCCAACGGAATGTTGGAGGGCGCGAATACGTTGACGCTGCCATCCGTGTAACGGCCTTTGCGCGGTCCGAGAATCCAGGCGAGCGCAAGCGCCGCGGAGCCGCCGAGCAAATGGATGACCGCGGAGCCCGCGAAGTCCTTCATGCCCATTTGCGCCAGCCAGCCGTCCGCGTTCCACACCCAGTGACCGGAGATCGGATAGAGAAACATCGTAAGGAACGCCGCAATAAGAACATAAGCCTTGAAGTTCATGCGCTCGGCAACGGCGCCGGAGACGATGGAGATGCAAGCGATCGCGAAGCCGAGCTGGAACAGCACGTAAGCGGCCGACGGCAAGTCGATGCTAAGAGCGATGTCTTGCGGCGAGCCGAACAGCGAGGTGCCGATAATACCGCCCGCGTCGTCGCCGAACATGAAGCCGAAGCCGATCGCCCAGAAGGCAAGCGCGCCGACCGTCAAGTCGACGAAAATTTTCATCGTAACGTTAACCGCGTTTTTGGTCCGCACGAGTCCCGCCTCCAGCAAGCTGAAGCCGCCTTCCATAAAGAGAACCATGGCCGCCGCGATGACGACCCAAATCGTGTTGATGTGTATCGGTTCCATGCGTTATCCCTCTTCCTTCGGCGACGCGGGGGGACGGAGCTCGTCGATGGAGTCGTCAACCAGGCCGGTCTTAATGTTGTAGGCTTGCTCGATCGTGGAGATAAAGATTTTGCCGTCGCCCGACTCGCCCGTTTGGGCTGCAGATATGACGGCCTGCACCGTGCGCTCCACCATGAAGTCGGAGATCACGATTTCTATTTTTACTTTGGGATGCAAGCTGACTTGATAGTTTCGTCCTCTATAAATGCCGCTTTGATCCTTCTGCATGCCCCGCCCGACGACCTGATTGACGGTAAACGCCGTGACTCCGATACCGTGCAGCGCCTTGATCGCGTCATGCAGCTTCTGCGGACGAATGATGGCCTCGATCTTTTTCATTCGCGTATCTCCTCCTGTATACCACTGTATAAAACATCCAATTCATTGTATGTTTTCTACAAATCTATGTAATAATATCTCACGCGCAAGAAAATTCGTCAATATCCTACTTAAAATATCCTTCTCCAACGATAAATTGTGCATTTTCCCCATATTACACGTCATGTTATATACCACGATTGGACGAAATTACAACAAGCCTGGCTTGAATAAGCGCGGCTCTTGTATCGCATATTAGATTGGAAACATTTCCAAGGCGAGGAGGGAGCGATATCGTCAAATCGGATAAGCCCGGCACCGGCGCCAAACGAACGACGATCGAAGAAGTGCTTGAACAAGCGGCGAAGTCGAGCGACTTCTGTTCCATATCGCCGCTCTCGAATACGGATGACCTCACGCTCTATTACTATAATTCGCTCGTGAACGGGGCGATGGCGAGCGAATTGCTGCTGAAGCCGCTGCAAGAGAACAAGGATGCCGTAACCGATGTAGCCATGCTGAGGGCTTGTTTGCCGTTCCAGAAAGTGATGATGTCGAAGGATCCCGCCGAGGCGGAGGCCGCGCTGATCGGTGGCTGCTTCCTGATCCGCTTGAAGGAGGATGAGCCATTCCTGCTTGTGGACGTGAGCGACGACGGGCTTGGCCTGCGTCCGAACAACGAGACGGAGAACGAATTCAGCGTCGTGGGTCCCAAGAAGGGCTTCGTGGAAAACGTCGACGTCAACATCCATCTCCTGCGAACCCAAATGCAGGTTCCGGAGCTGGTCGTGGAGGAGCTTACGATCGGGAGCGTGTCCAAGACGCGCGTCGTTATCGTGTACTTGCAAGGGGTGACGAACGAGGAATTGGTCCAAACGGTAAGGCAGCGGTTATCCGACATCGACTTCGAGGTCGTGTTCGACAGCTCCCAGCTGGATCAGATCATTTCCGACCACTCCAACACGCCGTTTCCGCTCTTTCTGTCCACGGAGCGGATCGACCGCGTCACGTATGCCATTATTTCCGGACAGGTGGCCGTGCTCTCTAACGGATCTCCTTACGCGATCACGGGGCCTTCGAATTTTTTGGAGTTCTTTATTTCGCCTGAGGATTATTATTTGCCTTGGATTCTCGGTTCTTTCTTTAGGCTGATCCGGCTGACATGCGTGATTTTATCCATATTTGCAACGCCCATCTACGTGGCCGTGCTCACGTTTCACTTCGAGGTCATCCCGGACACGATTCTTGTTCCGTTGATCGAATCGAGGATGCATGTGCCGTTTCCGCCGATTATCGAGGTCATTTTCCTGGAAATCACGATCGAGCTGCTGCGGGAGGCGGGGGCAAGGCTGCCGACGAAGATCGGGCAGACGCTGGGCATCGTAGGCGGCATCGTCATCGGCGAGGCCTCCGTGCGGGCGGCGCTCACCAGCAATATATTGCTGATCATCGTGGCGCTCGCGGCGCTTGCTTCTTTTACCACGCCGATCTTCAAGATGGCCAACACGATTCGCTTGATCCGCTTCCCGTTCATTTTTCTAGCCGGATTATGGGGAGGGCTAGGCGTCTTTGCCGGGTTGGCGCTGCTTCTGGGCCACCTGCTGCGCCTGAAATCGCTTGGCATGCCTTATCTCGTGCCCATTTACCCATTCAGGGGAGGCAACTTGGCGGATAGCTTGATTCGCTCTTCCTACCTGTACACGACGAATCGAAGCGTCTTCTTGAGGCCGCAGAATCTTAAGCGTTACAAACCTACGGCGAGAAGGGAGAAGCCGGATGAAGATTAAAATGGGCTTGTCGGGAGCGAGGCGCTCGTCGGCGCTGCTGGCGTCCGCGTCGATCCTGCTGTCCGGGTGCAATCAGCAGACCATCGTTGACCGAATCAATATGATTAGCATTCTCGGCATTGATACCCGCGACGAACTCATTGTCGGCAACGCGATCTACCCGGACTACGACCATAGAGAGAAGCTGAAGTTTACGCAAGGGATCGGCAGAACGACGCAGCTCGTGTTCGGCGAGATGCAGATGCACGAGACGAAGCCTTTGCGCTTGGGCAAGCTGAGGATGCTTATTTTCAGCAGAGCCTTGGCCGAGAAGGGGATTATCCGGTTTATTCATTCCATCTGCCGAGACCCGCTCATTAACAGCTACGTCATTCTGGCCGTATCGGAGCAGCCGACGGAGACGGTACTAAAGAAAATGGAGAAACAGGGCAGCGAAAAGCTGCCCAACAGGCTTATCACGCAAAACGAAAAAGCGGGCAACGTGCCCGTTACCAATTTGCAAACGTTCCTGTTCAACTATTACGGAGAAGGGCGGGACGTCTTTATGCCATACATAGGGCTTGGAGAGAGCGGCAAGATCGAGGTGAGGGGAACTGCCGCCTTTCGCGACGACAAGCTGGCGCTCGTCTTAAGCAAGCCGGAATCGGTTGCCTTGAAGCTGTTGCAATCCAAATTCGAGAACGGCTTTATTCCCGTTCAATTCGATGAAGCCAAAGAAGGGTATCCAGCCGTGCTGATGATCGTGTCGGGCGGATCCGATATGAAAATGTCTCAAGAGGGGGGCGAGACGACGATCACGTTCCGCACGAAGGTTTACGGCTATCTCAAAGATCAAGAAGAGCGCGTGGATATACGGGAGCAGAGCGACTTCGAGTATATCGAACGGGCGGTGGAAAAAGAGATTAACCAGCAGATGGAGACGCTTCTTCTGAAGCTGCAGAAACGGGGAATCGACCCGCTTGGCATCGGTGATTTCGTGCGGGCGCGGGACAGGAGATGGAAGGAAGGCGAGTTTTATTCGCTCGTGTATCCCCGTTTAAAGCTGAGGGTCGAATCCAAGGTGAAGCTGAAGGAATCCAATATAGGCAATTAGCGGGGTGAAGAACGCCATGGGCGGCAGCGTGAAAAAAAGCTTAACGGTATCGCCGTATCTGCTATGGTTCGTTCTGCATGCGTCGCAAACGGGCGTCGGCATGCTGAATTTCCAGCTCGGCTTGGCGAAGGGGGCGGGGATGGACAGCTGGCTGTCCTTGATCGTAACCGGCCTCGCTTTCCACATCGCGGTGGCACTTATGTTTTACGTGCTGAGTTACGCCAGCGAAGGCGATATCGTTTCGCTTCACGGCATGTTGTTCGGGCGATATGTCGGAACGGGTTTGACGTTATTGTTTTATGGCTATTGCTTGATTTGCGCGGCGGTACAGCTGCGGTCGTATGCCGAAATCGTATCCGTCTGGGCGTTCCCGAACAGCCGGCTCTTGGATACCGTGGTTCTTGTGCTGCTCATCTGCATGTACATCGTCTCCGGGGGTTTCCGGGTATTGGCCGGCATCGCGTTCTTCTCCGTCGTGCTGCCGACGTTCCTGATTCCTACGTTGTATTATCCGCTGCAATACGCGCACTGGGACAACTTTTTGCCCCTTCTTAACCATGGCATACGGGAATATGCGGAATCGTCCAAGCAATCCGTGTTTGCGTTCCTTGGCGTCGAATTTTTGCTGATCTATTATCCGTATATCAAAGACAATTTCAAATCCCAACGGTGGGCTCAGCTCGCGGTTGCCCATACGACCGTTCTGTATTTGATTCTTCTCGTCGTGACGTTTGCTTATTTCAATAGCCGTCAGCTTCAGAATATCATCTGGCCAACGCTTTACCTCTCCAAAATCATTAAAATGACCGTGCTGGAGCGATTCGATTACGTATACGTCTTTACCTGGTTTTTTGTCATCATTTCGACGGCCTGCATTTCGTTATGGTGCGGCATTCGCCTGTTGAAGCGATCCACGGGATTGGTTTCGCGATACGGTCTATGGCTGTCGGCGGCGCTTATATTCGCGATCGTGTGCGTGTTTCGCAGCCCTGCCGGCAGCCAAACGCTGGGTTGGCTGGTTTCTTATTCGGGCATGGGGATCGTCTTCGGTTATTTGCCGCTCTTGGCCGTCATCGTCTTTGTGAAGAGGAGGTTTGCGAAAAAGACGTAACGGACGATTTTTGGAACGCGCGGTTTTGTGGTAGACTTGTATGGGAAATTAAGGGAAGCAAGTCTGAACGCAAGGAGCGTACGATGGGGAAATGGTTAAAGGCGGAGTGGCTGTTTGTCGCTGCCGCGGGTATGGTTGCGGTCGTGTCGCTGTTCGCGGGCCCTTTTGTCGGGGTGGCCGACAACGGCGATTTTCTGCGAATCATGGGGACGGCGGGGCTTAACTATTATGAGGCCGGCGAGTCCTACGAGGATCGGTTTTTCGGGTACGCGCACGCTTTGTTCGCCTATGATGATTTCTTGAGAGGCTTCTACCCGTCCACTCAGATTCTATTGGTCGTGTTGGCAAGGTTCATAGGCATGCTGGCGAACGGCGAAGCGTTCGATATTCGGGTGCTTGGGGGCATTTACACGGCGTTGCTGCTTGCCGCGGGTTATATCGTCGTTCGCGCTTTTGAGTTTCATTATCGCTTCGTAGGCGTGCTTCTGGCGCTATTGATGGTGTTCGTATTCGCGGATATCGCGTATTTGGCCTACTTCAATTCGTTGTTCGGAGAGCCGGTGTCGTTCGTATTCTTGATGCTGTCGATGGGCTCTGGCTTGCTGCTGCTGCGGCGCGACAAGCTGTCGCCTTGGCTGCTCGTTCTATTCTACCTGTCGGTGTTGTTCCTCACCTGCTCCAAGACGCAAAACGCGCCGATCGGCATCGGCTTTGCGCTGCTGGGTCTTCGGTTTATGGGAATAGATAAGGAGAGGCGCCTGAGGGGATGGATCCTCGGCTTGTCCGCCTTTACGGTGCTGGCTTCCGTCACCATGTATGCGGCGGCGCCGAAGGATTTTAAAGATATCAATATTTATCAAACCGTATTTTTCGGCATTCTCAATGATTCGCCCGACGTGGAAGGAGATTTGGAGAAGCTGGGTCTGCCGCGGCATTTGTCCGTGCTCGCGGGCACGAACTACTTCCAGTCGGGCACGGCGATTCCGCAGAACGATCCGTCCTTGAAAGGCGATTTCTACGACCGGATCTCGCATCTCGACGTCTTGTTTTTCTATCTGGGGCATCCGGGAAGACTGGTGGACAAGATGGAATACGCCGCGGAGAACGGCATGAGCATTCGCCCGTATTATCTCGGCAATTACGAGAAAGCGGAGGGCGAGAAGCGCGGGGCGCTGTCGTTCCGGTTCAGCGGCTGGAGCGAATTCAAACATAAGCTCGTGCCGAACAAGCTATGGTTTATCGTCGCGTTCGCGGCCGCGTATATGGCGATCGCGTGCTTGGAATGGCGAAGGGCGGATACGCGGAAGGGACGGATCAAGGCGGAATTGTTCCTCCTGCTGGCGCTGACGGGCATCTTCGCCTTCCTCATCCCGATTCTTGGCGATGGGCAAGCCGACATCGGCAAACATCTATTTTTGTTTAACGTGTGCTTCGACATGATGGCCGTGACAGCGGTCGCGTGGGCAGCATATAGGATTCGTAGGCTTATTTAGGTAGACGCGCGCGCGAAAGTGGGGTAGACACTTTTTCGCGCGCTTTTGTATGTACACAGGCAAGGATGCTTTTTCCCGTGGACGCCTCATCGATATCGAATTGAAACGCGCGAATCCGTCTGGCATTGCGATGCCGATTCCGCTTGTTTTAGAAAAAAATCCACCCTTTCCGGTAAGGAGGTCTACCTCGGCAAAGGAGACAGCCATGCTATATTGAAGAGGTTTAAACGATTAATCGCCTTTTTGAAAGCGGTTACCAAATGATTGGGTCGCAAGTGTACGTCGGATTAAAAGGAGCGTGGGCGCTGGATATCAATGAACATGCGCATCCCGGTTAAGAAATCGCAAGAGGCAGGTCAGAATTCATACTAGGAGGTTATATCGTGTTGCATAATCAATTGAACGCAAGCATGAGGAAATATCTGTCGATCGTGGCGGCTTTCGCGCTGATGCTGTCGCAGCTAGCCTTTCATCCGGTTCCGACCGCCGCCGCGGGAGGAGCGGACCTGGTCGTCACCGACGTCACCTGGTCGCCGGCAAGTCCTTCGGCCGGCAATGAGGTAACGTTCAGCGCCGTCATTAAAAATCAAGGCGGAGATCCTTCCCCGGCCGGAACGATTCATGGCGTGCTGTTTACCGTAAACGGCACATCGGTAAGCTGGAGCGACAACTACGCCTCCTCAATTCCCGCGGGAGCCTCCGTAACGGTGACGGCGACCGGAGGGCCGGCTTCCAAGGCGACATGGACGGCAGCCTCCGGCACGCATACCGTCAGAGCTTTCGTCGACGACATCAACCGAATCGCCGAATCGAACGACGGCAACAACACGTTCGACAAAAGCATGACGGTCGGCTCCGGCACCGGAGGCGGGACTCCCGATCTCGTCGTGACGGATATCTCATGGACGCCGGCGACTCCTCAGACGGGAGGCGAGGTAACGTTTAGCGCCGTCGTCAAGAACCAAGGTACGGGAGCGACGGCTGCCGGCACGATACACGGCGTGCTGTTTACCGTTAACGGGACGTCCGCGAGCTGGAGCGACAACTACGCGTCATCCATACCGGCGGGGGCATCCGTCACCGTGACGGCGACGGGCGGACCGGCTTCCAAGGCAACATGGACCGCGGCGGCGGGTACGCACGCCATTAGTGCTTTCGTGGACGACGTCAATCGGATTGCGGAAAGTAACGATAACAACAATACGTACGAGGAAAGCTTGACGGTCGGCTCAGGCTCCGGCGGCGGCACGCCGGATCTTGTCGTGACGGACATCGCGTGGACGCCGGCGTCGCCTCAGACAGGCGATGAAGTGACGTTTAGCGCCGTCGTGATGAACCAGGGGACGGGGACCACGCCCGCGGGTACGATTCATGGCGTGCTGTTCACGGTCAACGGAACGTCGGTAGCCTGGAGCGACAGTCGGATTGCCTCCATCGCGCCGGGGGCATCGGTTACGTTGACTTCGAGCGGCGGACCGGGCGGGAAGGCGACCTGGACTTCCGCGACCGGCACGCATACCGTGAGGGCGTTCGTGGACGATATTAACCGAATTGCCGAATCCAATGACAACAACAATACGCGGGACGAAAGCTTGACGGTGAACCTGCCGAGCATGCCGGATCTAATCGTAACGGATATTTCCTGGGCGCCGGCGGCTCCCGCGGCCGGAAACGGCGTGACCTTTAGCGCCGTGGTGAAGAACCAAGGCACGGCGGCGACGCCGTCCGGCACGGCGATCAACGCGTCGTTCTTGGTGAACGGGACGAAGGTTAGCTCCGCGCTGTATTATACATCGTCCATCGCGGCCGGCGCATCCGTCACGCTGACCCGAAATTCGGGTTCTTGGACTGCCGTTAACGGCATTCATGCGGTTAACGCGGTCGTGGACGAAACGGGATTGATCGGCGAACTGGACGAAACCAACAATACGTACGGAGAAAGCTTGACGATCGGCGCCGTGCAGACTTACGGAGCCACGATGCCGTATGACAGCTATGAAGCCGAAGATCTGACGATAACGGGCGGTTATGTCACAGGGCCAAGCACGACTTGGACCGTGGCGGAGTCGGAAGCTTCCGGCAGAAAGGCGGTCAGGCTGTCGCAGGGGCAATCGGTTCAGCTTACGCTGCAGAATCCGGCGCAAGGCATCGTCGTGCGCTATTCGATGCCGGATAGCGCGACGGGCTCGGATATCTATCAAAATCTAAGCGTCTATACGGGCGGCACGCATGCCGCCGATCTCGCGCTCACGAACCGCTACTCGCATCAATACGGGCAATACGGCTCCGACGGCGGCGAAATGCAATGGTCGAACGCTCCGGGCGTCAACCATCACCGCTTCTTCGACGAATCGCGCGTGCTGCTGGGGGGCCAAGTCGCGGCGGGTACGACGATCAAGCTGCAATGGGACGCTAACGACTCTAATCCCAGCGGCAACTCCTACGTGCTGATCGATCTCATCGAGACGGAGGCGGTTCCGGCGGCGCTCGCCAAGCCTTCCGATTACGTGTCGATCGCGGCTTACGGAGCCGTGGCGAACGACGGCGCGGACGACACGGCGGCAATGACCGCGGCCATCGCCGCCGTTAACGGGACGTCCGTCAAGGGCGTATGGATCCCGGAAGGGACGTTCCATTTCAACACGGGCACAAGAGGAACGACCAAGATCAGACTGCCGAGCGGCGTTTCCGTGAAAGGAGCGGGCATGTGGCGTTCGACGGTTCAGGGCGCCTACGCGGGCTTCTACCTGCAAGGCGGCAATGTCACGTTGTCCGACTTCACGATCAAGGCGGAAGAGACGTACCGATCCAACGCGACGGGCATTGCGGGCATAGAAGGAAATGCGCTGAACTCTACCATCATGAATATTTGGATCCAGCACTCCAAGGTGGGATTGTGGCTGAACGAAGGAACGAATAACGCGCTGGTATCCAAGGTCAGAGTGAGAGACGTATGGGCCGACGGCATCAACGTCAACGGCGGAACGAAAAACACGATCGTGGAGCAAAGCAGCTTCCGCAACACCGGCGACGACGGCATGGCCATGTGGTCCAAGTCGCTGAACGGCGGCGCCGGCACGGTAGAGAGCGTCACGTTCCGCTACAACACGATCCAAATTCCGAATCTGGCGAACGGCATCGGCATCTACGGCGGTAAAAACAACACGGTCAACAACAATCTCGTCATGGATACGGTGGACAACGGATCGGCGATCCAGTTCGGCACGTACCACGCTCCGACCGCCTTTACCGGGACGCTGACGGTATCGAACAACAAGCTCATGCGCAGCGGCTCGTACCATCACGATTACGGCTATCAGATCGGCGCCCTGTGGGGCTATTGGGTGAACAACAATGGTCTTGCGTCGGGATTGACGGTCAACGTAACGGGCAATATCATCGACGGCAGCACGTATTCGGGCGTCTTCATCGAGGAGCCGAGCAACGGCGTAACCATCAACTATACGGGCAACACCATTAACAATTCCGGCACGTACGGCGTGCATATTAGAGGATCCGCGGGCGGTACGGCGGCCTTCAACAACAATACGGTTAACGTCGCTCCGTCCGGCAAGCTGAAGAACGATTCGCCAAGCTTTACCGTGACCGGCACGGGCAACAACTGGTAAGAACGGCGGGCGCGCGAATAATGCGAACGGCATGAATGGCATAAAAAGCATGAACGGCACGAAGAAACCTCCAGCCCGGGCTGGAGGTTTCTTTGTTTGCATCCTGACGGCAGCGTCTAGCTTATGCCTTTGACCGGCAGATCGGCATGGATCCGGGCCTCGGGTTCTGGCTGCCTTTGACTTGGACTCTTCCGGCGACTGAGGCGAGGCGCCGTCCCGGATTTGCGCTTCAGGAAGGTCAGCACGGCGGATGTGACGGCGATGGATAGGGCGGACATGAGGCCGGCTCCTAGCGGCAAGGCGGACAGGCTCGCCAAGACGACCAAGAGATCGAAGACGAGGTTTGTTTGGCCGGGGTTCAGGCCATGCCTCTTCTGCAAGTAGACGGCTATGATCGTCGCGCCGCCAAGCGACGCGCCGCTGCGGAACAATGCGGCGATGCCGACTCCGATAAACGCGCCGCCTACGACGGAGCCCGCCAGCGGAGGGATCGCGAAGTCCGGCAGCCATCCGTCTACCGCGCTAAGCGCCGACAGCATCGAAATCGCTGCGACTGTCTTCAGCGTAAAGGTGCGTCCCATATAGAAATAAGAGAATAGGAAGAACGGCAGGTTTAACAGCATGAACGCGAAATGGAACGGGACGGGGAATAGATGGGATAACGTCAGAGCAAGGCCGGCGGTTCCGCCGGTGACGACGGAGGCGTGCTTGAGCATCATTACGCCGCCGGCCGTCACGAAGCAGCCGATTGCGATATGAAGCCATTTATCCAAAAATACCTTCAAATTGTAGGCGGATTTTGCCTTCATATGGCATGCGCCTCCCGATTGATTTTGATAAGATAAGAATACAGGAGCGCACCTTCCCGTTATATGAAAAACTGAACGCAATTCGTGTGAGTTAATCTAACATTGAACAGAATGACCGCTGCGCGGCTGCAAAATGAAGGGGGTTCTAACCATGGACTCATTAGACCGTATGCTGTTGAAGCTGCTGCAGGAGGATGGCCGCATGACGGTCAGCGAGCTGTCCAAACGGCTCTCGCTTAGTCGCCCTAGCGTCTCCGAGCGAATGCTTAGGCTGCAAGAGAAGGGCGTCATTACGGGGTTCGCCGCTCAAGTGTCGCCGGCAGCGATCGGAAGGAGCATGTTATTGATCATTCAGCTCAGCGAGCTGAAGGTGTTTCCCGCCGATTTCGAGAAACGGATCATGAACGACGAAGATATTTTGGAATGCCATCGCGTGACGGGGACGGTTAGTTATATGCTGAAGGCGGCCGTATCGGGGATGGAGGAGCTTAACCGGCTGGTGGAGCGGCTCATGCCGTTCGGCAACATTAACACGTCGGTCATCCTGTCGACCCCCGTGCTGAATCGGAGCATTCTGCCTAAGGAAGAATAAAAGGAAAGGGGGATTTGGAATGGTAGAATCATTGGCATCATTATCGGAAGCCTACCAGCAGTCGAGATATCCGCTGCTCGGACACGGAAAACGGGACGTGCAAGTGTTAAAAGAAGCTCTGGAGAGCATCGACGCCGGTGCGGCCGCGGATATGTACGGCACGGGCGCGGTGATCGAGAATTATCAAGCCAAGATGGCGGGGCTGCTGGGCAAGGAAGCGTCGGTTTTCTTTCCCAGCGGGACGATGGCGCAGCAGATCGCGCTTCGGATATGGGCGGATCGGGCCGGCAGCCGCAAGGTGGCGTACCATCCGTTATGTCATCTAGAAATTCACGAGAAAGACGGGCTGAAGGTGCTTCACGGCCTTGAACCGGTGCTGCTGGCGGATGCTTCGCGTCCGGTGCGGCTGCGCGACGTGCGAGAGCTGAAGGAAGACGTCGCATGCGTGCTGATCGAGCTGCCGCAGCGGGAGATCGGCGGTCAATTGCCGCCTTACGAAGAGCTGGAAGAGATGTCCCGGATTTGCAAAGAGCGGGGAATCAAGCTGCATCTCGACGGCGCGCGCCTGTTCGAAGCGCTGCCTTACTACGGCAAGACGGCGGTCGAGCTCTGCGCTTTGTTCGACAGCGTATACGTCTCGGTTTATAAGGGAATCGGGGGTATCGCCGGAGCCGTGCTTGCGGGAGACAATGTTTTCGCGGAGGAGTCCAAAACGTGGAAGCGGCGGCACGGCGGCGATCTGATCAGTCTCTATCCCTATATCCTGGCAGCGGATTATTACATGGAACGACGGCTGCCCGAGATGGAGCGATATTACCGCGACGCCGTCGAGCTTGCCGCGTTGTTTAACGGCTGCGGCAAGGTGCGGACGGTGCCGGAGGTACCGGTATCGAACATGTTCCATGTATACTTCGACGCATCCAAGGAAAAAGCGGAGGCCGTCCTCGCCGAAGTCGCGAAGGAGAGCGGAATCGGTCTGGCGCGCGTCTTGCAAGACAAGGGAGAGTCAGGTTGCTCTTATGAGGTGAGCTTGGGCGATCTCTACCGCGATGTCCCGCGCGATGCTCTCGGAGAAGCGTTTAGACTCCTCGACGTTAAGCTGAATTCATAAAGCAGAGCAATCGGCAATACCCCGGTACGGAATGCCGGCCTGATCGAACAGGCTGCTCCGAACCGGGGTTTTTGGCGTGCTCGTACGGGCTTTAGGAGGCGGCGAATGGCTCGGCCGCGAGCTCTCGTTTGCGATGGACGGACTTTGATAGCCACACGCTGATCTCGAACAGCAGGATGAGCGGGATAAGCATCAGGAAGGCCGAGACCATGTCGGGCGGCGTCATCAGATTGGAGGCGACGACGAGGAACAGGTAAGCGTACCTGCGCGAGCGCTGAAGCCGTTCTGGCGTGAGCAGGCCGATCCGGGTCAAGAACATCACGACAATGGGTAGCTCGAAGGCTAAGGCGATGGGGAGCACGATATTCAACATAAAGGAGAAATATTGGGTAACGCCGAACGTTTCGGTGAGATGAAGGTTTTCGGAAATTTTCGTGACGAACGAAAAGCTCATCGGAAGGACGACGAAATAACCGAAGGCGACGCCGACCAGAAAACAAAGCACGCTATAGGGAATGTAACGCAAGGTGGCGGACCGCTCGTGCGGATACAGCCCTTTTTTGACAAACCCCCAAATCAAGGTTAAAGCTACGGGCAAGGTGAGCGTCAAGGCGACGGACATGGCGATGATCATATAGATGCGCACGCCGTCGAAGGGAGAGAACGTGTTCCATTCCATGCTCGATGCCGGGGGAGCGCTCTTGATGGCATCGAAAATATGCGGGGCCGCGAACAATCCGATACCCGTGCACACCGCGAAGATTATCGCGATCGCGATGATCTGCTTGCGCAGCTGGGCGAGATGCTCCAGAAAGGTCATCAGGTTAGGTTTTGTCATTGGGTTGGCCGCTCCTCTCTACGATTCGATCGAACGGGAGCCGCCGGCTATCTGCGCCTTGCGTAGCTCGAAGGTGTGGAAGCCGTCCCGCAGCTTGCGATGAATTTCCTTTAGCCGCTCCACGTCATCGAACGAAAATTTCCGCGCGCCTCCGGAAGTGCGGGCCGGGAATACAAGCTCGCGATCCTCGTAATACCTGATCTGCCTCTCGGTTAAGCCGGTTAATTCTCTGACCATGCCAATACCCATCACTTTTTCGCTCATAATCACGCCTCCTGGATCGATCCGTTGATTGATAGATAATGATTGTTTGTGACAGAAAGAGGTTAGAAAAGGTAACATAAAGTTTCGTTTGGGAGTGATTTTAACAAGGGAAGAGGCGGATTGGCAATGGTCTCCATGAACTATAAGTTGGATATATGGGATAAATTGGTCGATTTACATGGGATAATTAGCCTATATTTGCGAAGTTTATCACATGAAGCGTAAACATCAAAAATTATTTATGTCAGGAATTCTGACAAAAAAATAGAATCTCATATTCTTCGGGTGTTATCTTGTCGGTGTGGGTTACCAAACACAAGGATGCTGAAGAATGGGAGTGAAGAGAAATGGAATCAAGCAAAACGCCAACGGAAATGTCAAGGCGGCAGTTTCTCAGCACGGTGGGGAAGATCGGCGGCGGGGCGGCGGTATTTAGCGTAATGGGCACGCTCGGCCTGTTGTCTCCCGAGACGATGAAAGCGGCCGATTACGAGCCGCCGGACAAAAACGCTCTTAATCTTAGCGGTCGCGGCGGCAAAAAAATCGTCATTCTCGGAGCGGGCATCGCGGGCATGACGGCCGCTTACGAGCTGGGGCAGGCTGGATTCGATTGCACCATTCTGGAAGCGAGAGCGAGATCCGGCGGGCGGATCTGGTCGGTGCGGCGAGGCACGACCGTAACCGAGATCGGGGCTCAGAAGCAAGTCGCCCGGTTCGCGAACGGCTTGTATCTCAACGCGGGGCCGATGCGAATCCCGCAATTCCATGTGACGATGGAATATATACGGAAGTTCGGCATCCCGATCGAACCGTTCAACAACGTGAACGACCACGCTTATTATTATAACGAAAACGTAGGGGAGCTCTCGGGCAAAAAGGTTCGCAAGCGCGAGGCGAAGGCGGACGTTCGCGGTTATGTCAGCGAGCTGATGGCGAAAGCGGTCAATCAGAACGCGCTGGACAAGCCGCTTACGACGGAAGAAAAAGAGAAGCTGGTCGCCTATCTCCGTTCGGAGGGCGGTCTCGACGCGGATTTGTTCTATAAAGGCTCTTCGCGAGGCGGCTATAAGGACGAGCCTGGCGCCCGGCTGGATGCCGGCGTCATTCGGGATCCGTTCAGCATGAAGGCGATTCTGAACTCCGGCTTTGGCAATTACCTCAGCAGCGAATACGGCTACGATCAACAAATGATGATGTTCCACCCCGTCGGCGGCATGGATACGATTCCGCAGGCGTTCGAGAAAAGGCTGAAGGGCAAGATCCGGTTCCACTCCGAGGTGTCGGAGATCAAGCAAGGCGACGCGGGCGTCACGGTGACGTACAAGAATCTGGCTACGGGCGAGTTGCAAAAAATCGAGGGCGACTATTGCATCTGTACGATTCCGTTGTCCGTGCTCAAGAAGATCAAGGCGGATTTCTCGCCGGACATGAAGAAGGCGATCGACAGCGTCGGTTACGCCTCGGCGGGCAAAATCGGCTTGCAATTCAAACGCCGCTTCTGGGAGGAGGACGAGCAAATTTACGGCGGCAACACGCTGACGAACATGGACATCTCCTCCATCTATTATCCTCCGACGGGCTACATGGAGAAAAAAGGTTTGCTGCTGGGCTATTACGCGTTCGGCGGCAGCGCGGACAAGCTCGGCGCGATGTCCTATCAGGAGCGTGAGGCGCACGCGCTGAACCAAGGCGCGAAAATTCATCCGCAATATCATAAAGAATTCGAAGCTTCGTTCTCCGTCGATTGGAAAAAGATCAAATACAACGAAGGCGGATGGGTATCCTACTCCGGCGATCAGCGGAAAACCGTATACCCGACGCTTTGCAAGCCGGATCGCAGGGTGTACTTGGCAGGAGAGCACATGAGCTACATCACGGCTTGGATGGCAGGCGGCATCGAGTCGGCGAGGGCCGTCGTGACGGACATCGCCGAACGCGTCATGAAGGAGTAGCGGCGAAGCCGCGAGAGAGTATGGAATGTTGGCGTTGGCGTATTTATCGCACTTATTCATAACGATATCTAATTGGAGGGAACTGTACTTATGGCGATCAAACGCAATGTAAAGGTTCTGCTAGGCACGGCGATCTTATCCTGCTTCATCGGCGCTTCCGTGTACGCGGCGACGGCCACGCCGAGCAAACTGCCCTTGACGCCGATACACGAGCCGGAGTTCTACGGCAGCCCAAGCTCGTCCATCGCAAGCGCGGTCGCGCTCCCGGCTAGCTCGGCAACCTTCTCCACAAGCGGCACGGTGCCGCCTCTGCTTAACAAAGACGGCAAGACCGTCTACGAGCGTTACGGCAATACGGAGAAGCAGGCGGAAGGCGTTTTGAAAAACATCGAGAAGCAGCTGATCGAGCAAGGGTTGTCTTTGAAGGACGTCATCTATCTGCGGGTTTACGTGACGCCGGATGCGGCGCAGCAAGGAAAATTCGATTACACGGGCTGGTTCAACGCATACGCGAAGTTCTTTAACACGAAAGAGAATCCGGTAAAGCCCGCGCGTTCCACGGTTGGCGTGGCAAGCCTCGTCAGCTCCGACTGGCTGATCGAGATCGAGGCGGTTGCCGCTTATCCGACGCCACATAACCAAGATTAATTGAGGCGCGCCGGCCGGCATTCCGCTTGTAAGACAACTATAAGAGCACGGGAAGGGGTAATGTTCATATGCTGCAAAATATCGGTTTCCCTGGATTGTTGATGATTTTGGTCGTGGTGCTTATCATATTCGGCCCGTCGAAGCTGCCGGAGCTCGGCCGCGCGGTCGGCCGGACGCTGCACGAGTTCAAGTCGTCGGCGAAGGAGCTGGTCTCCGACACGAAGGACGACGTGATCGAAACGCCAAAGGAGGCGGCTACCAAGAGTTAGCCGGGATTCGCAGCGGCGAGGCGGACTCGCATATGGGCAAGCTACTACCAGTTAAGCTTGTCGCGATTGGGGTCGACGTATGCTTTGACTCGCTTGAAGCGGAATTAGCGGATGGCGGACGGTGAGGCGTTAGGTTGGCTGCGGGAAGTCGTGGAAAGGTTGATTGGGTAATGAAGGTTAGTTGCAGGAAGTCGTGGCCTTGCGAGCCGCGGCTTTTTTGCGCTGTGCGGTCATCCGCAAACGTAACGGCCACCAGCGACGTTATTGGGTCGCAATTACGCCATCCGCAAACGTAACGGCCACCAGCGACGTTATTTGGTCGAAGTCAGGCCATTCGCAAACGTAACGGTCACCAGCGACGTTATTTGGTCGAAATCAGGCCCTCCGCAAACGTAACGGTCACCAGCGACGTTATTTGGTCGAAATCAGGCCCTCTGCAAACGTAACGGCCACCAGCGACGTTATTTGGTCGATATTAGGTCATCCGCAAACGTAACGGCCACCAGCGATGTTATTTGGTCGAAATCACGCCATCCGCAAACGTAACGGCCACCAGCGACGTTATTTGGTCGAAGTCAGGCCATTCGCAAACGTAACGGCCACCAGCGACGTTATTGGGTCGATATTAGGTCATCCGCAAACGTAACGGCCACCAGGGACGTTAATTGGTCGCAATCAGGCCATTCGCAAACGTAACGGCCACCAGCGACGTTATTTGGTCGCAATCACGCCATCCGCAAACGTAACGGCCACCAGGGACGTTATTTGGTCGAAATCACGCCATCCGCAAACGTAACGGCCACCAGCGACGTTATTTGGTCGAAATCAGGCCCTCTGCAAACGTAACGGCCACCAGCGACGTTATTTGATGAATTTGAGTGGGTATAGCGCACAATTGTCTTAAATAGAGGCCGCAGTGTCCGTTAGGTTTGAAAATGGTGGGTTTTGGGACAAATAACGTCTTGGGTGTCCGTTACATTTGTTCGATGGCTGCACATCGGATGCAGATGCGCTACTCGATACGTAAGCAAAACGTACGATAACGTTTGTTGCCACTTGCGACATCCAGCCCTTTCGAATACACCAGCCCGGCTAGCAAGCGCCTTGCGTGGCGGTCTGAAATGCGAAGGTGAGACGCCAATTCCACCGGTGTGAAGGGCCTTAGCAAGCGGCGCGCATAGCGCAGCGTCTCGATTTCGAGAAAGCTCCAATTTGATTCATGGTTTGCGCTTATTGATACGAATTTGCCAATGAACGATAAAATCAATTGCTGACACCGCCCGGATTCTTCTTTGATGGATGGATAGGAGATGGGCAAGAAAATCCAGCCGTCCAGTGCCATAAGGCAATGACGCCAGCACAAATCCTTGAACCGTCTGATGTCCAGATCTCTCGCATGCGGTCCGAAGCCCTGGATTTCTATCGCGCCTTTAGCGCCGTTGGGTGTATAAGCCAAGTCGATATACCGATAGCCGTTGTGAAAATCTCGAACCTCCCATTCGGGGTGTAAATGATCGAAGTTACCTACAGCAGGGAACCAGATGGTTCGAAGAAATTCAATAGTGCCATGTCCCAAACCTTGCTCCAATCTTTCGCGTCTGCGGGGATTCGTCTCTTCCGAAATCTCTTTGCTGATCCATTCCGCGTATTTCTCATCAAAATCGGTCAATTTAGACATTGTTTCCTCCTAGAGTCTCTGCCGAAAAACAAAAAAACGCCGCCTCGATCCCAGAGATCGAAGCAGCGTGTTCTTCACGGCCGCATGTTTTATTGGCTTTTCTTAGAAGTAGAATATCGTATTGCTTATCGGATGTCTAGCTTAACAAGGGCAGCATTATTCATTTTTTTCGAAAAGCAGCTTTTCCTTCGTACCGCGGTGTAACGGACACAGATGGCGTTATTTAGCCGAAATGAGTCGATTTGAAAACGTAACGGACACCAGCGACGTTATTTGACGTTTTTGGAACGAGTTGGACCGAAAAAGACTTGAATAGAGGCCGCTGTGTCCGTTAGGTTTGAGAATGGTGGGTTTTTATCGAAATAGAGGCCGCTGTGTCCGTTAGGTTTGAGGATGGTGGGTTTTTATCGAAATAGAGGCCGCTGTGTCCGTTAGGTTTGAGAATGGTGGGTTTTTATCGAAATAGAGGCCGCTGTGTCCGTTAGGTTTGAGAATGGTGGGTTTTTATCGAAATTGAGGCCGCGGTGTCCGTTAGGTTTGAGAATGGTGGGTTTTTATCGAAATAGAGGCCGCGGTGTCCGTTAGGTTTGAGAATAGTGGGTTTCTATCGAAATAGAGGCCGCGTTGTCCGTTAGGTTTGAGGATGGTGGGTTTTTATCGAAATAGAGGCCGCGGTGTCCGTTAGGTTTGAGAATAGTGGGTTTCTATCGAAATAGAGGCCGCAGTGTCCGTTAGGTTTGAGGATGGTGGGTTTTTATCGAAATAGAGGCCGCAGTCTCCATTAGGTTTGAGGATGGTGGTATGAAGAGGTTCCACATTCTTGCCAATGGGGCCTTGGCGCCCGTAAGAGGTTATAAGAATTCTTATGCGGGGAGGCGGGCGCGAGGGGGTCGATTGAATTTCAAAGAGCGTAACAGATATAATAGGAATGTGTTTGTTTTACTACTAAAATATTGCTAGGTTAAGAGACCCGTTTCTAGCGGAACGGGTCGCGATCTAGACTAAACTTGGGGGATGATGAGGGAAGATGCTGCGATTGTTTCGATTTCTGCGGCCGTATCGTGCCGCGATCGCGCTGGTCATGACGTTGATTCTGCTTCAATCGCTGTCGGAGCTGTACCTGCCGACCTTGATGGCGGACATCGTCAACATAGGCGTCATAGGTGGAGATAAACCGTATATCTGGCGAATGGGCGGGTATATGCTGTTGTTCACGGTGCTCGGCACGGCGGTGTCGATACTGGCGAGCTTGTACGCCTCGAAGATTTCTTCCGGCTTCGGCCGGATCGTCAGGGGCAAAGTGTTCCGGCATGCCGAGCACTTCTCGCTGCAAGAGTTTGACAAGATCGGCACCGCGTCGCTGATTACGCGCACGACCAACGATATTAACCAAGTGCAGCAAGTGCTGATGATGATGCTTCGGCTAATGGTCATGGCGCCGATGATGTGCATCGGCGGCATCATTATGGCTCTGTACAAAGACGCGGAGCTGACGCTCGTGCTGCTCGTGGCGCTTCCCGTGCTGGCCGGCGCGATCTGGCTGATTACGGCGAAAGGAATGCCGTATTTCAAGGCGATCCAGAAGAAGCTGGACCGTCTGAATCTCGTCCTTCGCGAGGGGTTGACGGGCATTCGCGTCATTCGTTCGTTTAACCGGACGGAGCATGAGAACAAGCGTTTCACCGGCGCCAACCGCGACTTGATGGAAACGTCGGTGAAGGTGAACCAGATCATGGCGGTCATGATGCCGGTCATGATGCTGATCATGAACCTCTCGACGATCGCTATCGTGTATTTCGGCGGTCTTCGCATCGAGGGCGGCGCAATGGGCGTCGGCGATCTGATGGCTTTCATTCAATACGCGATGCAGATCATGTTCTCCCTGCTCATGTTCTCGATGATGTTCGTCATGGTGCCGCGCGCGTCGGCTTCGGCCGTGCGCATTAACGAGGTGCTTGAGCTTAACCCGTCGGTGACCGATCGCGTATCCGGCAAGTCGGCGGCGGGGGACTCCGCCCGCGGAGTCGTGGAATTCGACAATGCGAGCTTCAGCTACCCAGGCGCCGAGATGCCGGCATTGTCGGACATTACGTTCCGCGCCGGTCCGGGCGAGGTCACGGCGATTATCGGCGGGACGGGCTCCGGCAAGTCGACGCTGATCAACATGATTCCTCGCTTCTTCGATGCGGCCGGCGGCTCCGTGCGCATCGACGGCAAGGATGTCCGGGATTGGTCGCAAGAGGAGCTTCGCGAGAGGATCGCGCTCGTCCCGCAGAAGGCGGTGTTGTTCTCCGGAACGGTCGCGGACAATATCCGGTACGGCAAGGAGGACGCGACGATGGAGGAAATCCGTCAAGCAACGGCCACGGCCCAGGCGCTCGACTTCGTGACGGAGATGCCGGATGGCTTCGACTCCGTGCTGGCGCAAGGCGGGACGAACGTCTCCGGCGGCCAGAAGCAGCGTCTGTCCATCGCCCGGGCGCTCGTGCGCCGGCCGAAGGTTTATTTGTTCGACGACAGCTTCTCCGCGCTCGACTACAAGACGGACGCAATGCTGCGCCGGGCGCTTCGCGCGGAGACGACGGACGCGGCCGTGATTATCGTTGCCCAGCGCGTCAGCACCGTCATGGACGCCGACCGGATCATCGTGCTGGACGAAGGACGCATCGCGGGCATCGGCACGCATCAAGAACTAATGAAAACCAGCGACGTATACCGCGAGATCGTATCCTCGCAGCTGTCTGAGGAGGAGAGCGCATGAGCAAGGAGCAAAAGGGTGCGGCGGGTGCTAGCGGCGGAGGTCCGCCGGCAGGACGCCCGATGGGCTTTGGTCCCGGACCGGGCATGATGGGTGTCCCCGGGCAGAAGGCTCGCGATTTCAAAGGCTCGCTGAAGCGGCTGTCCGGGTATTTGAAGCCGTTCAGGCTGACGTTGCTGGCCGTGCTCGCCGCGGCGATTCTCAGTACGGTGTTCTCGATCCTCAGCCCCAAAATTTTGGGCAAGGCGACGGACAAACTGTTCGACGGCATCATCACGCAATCGCCGATCGATTTTCGCGGCATCGTTCAAATACTGGGCCTGCTTGCGATTCTGTACGTCATCAGCGCGCTGTTCGCCTTCGTCCAACAGTATATGATGGCCGGCGTCGCGCAGAAGGTCGTATTCCGGCTGAGGAACGAAGTGAACGACAAGCTGGGGCGGCTGCCGCTCAAATTCTACGATTCTCGTTCGAACGGCGATATACTGAGCCGCGTCGTCAACGACGTGGACAACATAAGCAACACGCTGCAGCAGAGCTTGACGCAGCTCATCACGTCCATCGTGACGCTCATCGGCGTCATCATTATGATGCTGACAATCAGCCCGCTGCTTACGCTCATTCTCATCTTGACGCTGCCGCTCAGCTTCGCGGCGATCGCCATGATCGCGAAGCGGTCCCAGGTTCACTTCAAGAATCAGCAGGCGCAGCTCGGCTCTCTTAACGGCCACGTCGAGGAAATGTACACGGGCCATACGATCGTGAAAGCGTTCGGCCGCGAAAAGGAGTCGATCCGGCAGTTCGAGGAGATGAACGACAAGCTGTACGATTCCAGCTGGCGGGCGCAATTTATTTCCGGCATCATCATGCCTGTCATGAACCTGATCGGCAATATCGGATACGTATGCATCTGCGTCGTGGGAGGCGTGCTGGTTACGCAGCGTGCCATTACGGTCGGCGATATTCAGGCTTTCATCCAATACGCGCGCCAATTCACGATGCCGATTACGCAAACGGCCAATATCGCCAATATTATTCAATCGACCCTCGCGTCGGCGGAGCGGGTGTTCGAGCTGCTCGACGAAACGGAGGAATCGCCGGATGCCGCGGGACGAGGCAACGTTGCCCGCCCCCGCGGCGAGGTGGAATTCCGCGGCGTTAACTTTGGCTACAATCCCGATAAGCCGTTGATCGAGAATATGAATATCGCCGTCAAGAGCGGACAGACGGTCGCGATCGTGGGACCGACGGGCGCGGGCAAGACGACGCTCGTTAATCTGCTGATGAGGTTCTACGAGGTAGGGGACGGCGCGATTACCGTCGACGGAAGGGATATCCGCGACATGGAGCGCGGCCGGCTCCGCAGCCTGTTCGGGATGGTGCTTCAGGATACGTGGCTGTTTAACGGCACGATCCGTGACAATATTGCCTACGGACGTCTGGGAGCGACGGAGTCCGAAGTGGTGGATGCCGCGCAGGCCGCGCACGCCGACCACTTCATTCGCACGCTGCCGGAAGGCTACGACACGGTGCTTAACGAAGAAGCTTCGAACATCTCCCAGGGCCAGAAGCAGCTATTGACGATCGCTCGGGCGATTCTCGCCGATCCGTCGATTCTCATCTTGGACGAAGCGACAAGCAGCGTCGATACGCGTACGGAGATTCTCATTCAGCAGGCGATGAATCATCTGATGTCCGGCCGCACCAGCTTCGTGATCGCGCATCGTCTATCGACGATCCGGGATGCGGATCTCATTCTTGTCATGAAGGAGGGCTCCGTCATCGAGCAAGGCACGCACGAGGAATTGCTGTCGCAAGGCGGCTTCTACGCCGATCTGTACAACAGCCAGTTCGCAGCCGGGCCTTCGATTCCAACCGCGGGCTAACCGGGCGGGACTATATTCGATGTTTTGAGTTAGAGAGCGAAGAGGATCCTAGCATCCGCTTCGCTCTCTTTTTCAACAAAACGTGTCAGGTCGATGTCACAAATATTGATACTCCAATCCCTATGATAGTCCTTCTATTCCCTGGACGTTTAGTGATCGTGACCAAAATAAAAGGCGATTTTTAGCTACTATATCCATTGTTCATCCATGGGCTAGATGATAACATGTCACTTAAATTGACATGAACATTCGGGCTTAGCGGCAGAGTGGTTCATGAAGGGGGCGGCGGCGTGAGGAACGCAAGCGGAGCAGAGATCGTAACCTTTGACCATGTCGGCAAAATATACAGCACGGGCACGGTGGCGTTGACCAACGTCAACCTGGCGATTCGAGAAGGAGAGTTCGTCAGCTTCCTTGGACCGTCGGGCTGCGGCAAGTCCACGGCGCTGCGAATGGCAGCCGGACTGGAGGAGCCCACCTCGGGCCGGGTTCTCGCCGCGGGCAAGGCGCCCAAGCAGTTGATTCGCGAATCGGGCGACATCGCTTTTGTCTTCCAGGATGCGAACCTGCTGCCCTGGCGTACGGTCATGGACAATGTCGTATTGCCTCTGGAATTGCGAGGAGGCAGCGCCAAGGCGCATAAGGAAGAAGCAGCGCGGGTGCTGGAGATGGTCGGGCTCAAGGATTACCACAAGGCGTATCCGAGGCAGCTGTCCGGCGGGATGAAGATGCGGGTATCGATCGCGAGAGCGCTGGCGGCGAAGCCGAAGCTGCTTCTGATGGACGAACCGTTCGCGGCGCTGGACGAAATAACCCGGCAAACCTTGCAGCTTGAGCTTCTCGACATTTGGGCTCGGGAGAAGATGACCGTGCTGTTCGTCACGCACAACGTGTTCGAAGCGGTGCTGCTGTCGTCCAAGATCGCGGTCATGTCGGCGCGGCCCGGGAGATTGTCGGCCATGCTCGACGTGGAATTGCCGTATCCGAGGGAGCTCGGCATGCGCACGGAGCCGGCTTTCGGCCACTATGTCAACCAAGCCTCTACTTACCTGGAACACGGAACGCTTCAAAAGGAGTTGGGATAAATGTCAGTGTCTACAGTGGAAACGATGACTGCGGGAACGCAGGGGACTAGCGAAGCCAAACCGCGCAAGAAGCGGGGCAACGTCTTTATGAGCCATTATCTGGGGCCGATCATCGCGTTTGTCGTCGTTATGGCGCTGTGGCAATCCATTCCGCATTGGCTGGGGATGAAGCCGTTTATTTTCCCGAAGCCGACGGACGTCCTCAAGGCTTCCGTCGAGGACTGGACGATCCTATGGCAAGCCGTTCGCATTACGATACTCGAATCCGTCATCGGTTTTCTCCTAAGCGCGGTCGTCGGCATTGCGGTATCCATTCTGCTGGCCAGCTCCGTCGTGCTGGAGCGAAGCATCTATCCCTACGCCATCATTCTTCAGACGATACCGGTCGTGGCCGTGGCTCCGATCGTCGTCATCTGGTTCGGGGCGGGCTACAATTCCATCGTCGTCATCGCATTCTTGATCGGCTTCTTCCCGGTCATCTCCAACACGCTGATGGGCCTTAATTCGGTCGACAAAAACATGGATGAACTCTTCACTTTATACAACGCGTCGAAGTGGCAGAAGATGGTGAAGCTCAGAATTCCCGCTGCAATGCCTTACATCATGGCGGGACTGAAAATTTCATGTACGTTATCGATCGTCGGCGTCATCGTCGGCGAATACGTGGCGGGCATCGGCGGAGGCAAAGGCGGTCTTGGCTACGCGATTACCATCGCGGCCGTCCAGATGAAGACGCCGTTCCTGTTCGCCTGCGGCATCGCCGCGGCGATACTGGGCATTAGTTTTTATCTCATCGTAAGCCTGATCTCGAACCGTGTTCTCGGTTCCTGGCATGAGTCGGCGATGAAATCCAAATAAATAGACAAGCGGAGGAGAAACAGGATGAACAAAAAGGTTGGGGGACTTACGGTAGCGCTGTTGATGGTGTTCGCGGCGGCATGCGGCAACTCTGGGAATAACGGGGCTTCTCCGGGAACGGCTTCGCCGTCGACGGCGCCTTCCTCGAGCGCTTCGGCGGAGCCGTCGGCGCCGGTCGAGACGAAGAAGGTCAAGATGGTGCTGAACTGGTTCCCGAAGGCGCAGCATGGAGGCGTGTACGCGGCCCAGGAGCAAGGCATCTTCAAGGACAATGGCTTCGACGTTACGATCGAGCCGGGCGGACCTCAAGTATCCGCCGTCCAGATCGTCGCGTCCGGTAACGCGGATTATGGTCTCGCTCACGCCGATCAGATCGTCATCGCCAAAAATCAAGGCATCGACCTCGTCGTCGTAGCGGCCGCGCTGCAAGGCAGTCCGCAGGCGCTCATGTTCCAGGAGAGCGAGGCCATCGACAGCTTCGAGGACATGAACGGGCGCACGGTATTTGTCCAGCCGGGCATTACGTACTGGGACTATCTCAAGAGCACGTACGATCTGAGCGGCGTCAAGGAGATGACTTACACCGGCCAACACGTGAATTTCCTGGCCGACCCTACTTCCGTAACGCAAGCATTCTTGACGTCGGAGCCGTTCTTCATGGAGAAGGAAGGCGTGAAGGTGAAGACGCTGCTCGTATCCGAATCCGGCTACGATCCGTACAATGTCGTTCTGTTCGTGACCAAATCGTACTTGGAGGATCATAAGGAGGAAGTGGCGAGCTTCGTCAAAGCCTTCAGCGCCGGCTGGATGTCTTACAAGGACACTTCCGCCGAGATCAATCCCGTCATTCATGCGGCCAACCCGAACATCGCGCTTGACGCCATCGAGTTCGAGGACGAATCGCAGAAGGAATTCGTATACGGCGGCGACGCGGCCGAGCACGGCTTCGGCTACATGACGGAGGAGCGCTGGACGACGCTGATCGATCAATTGCACGGACTTGGCCTGCTCAAAAACAAATTCGACGCCAACGAAATCTTTACGACGGAATTCCTTCCGACCCCTTAGCCATGGGGCGGTCGTTGCGAGCGAGCTGAAGCTTATTTAACTTAAAGCCGTCCCTCAGGGGGCGGCTTTGCCGCGTTTAGCCGCCCCGGCGCGTTCCCTTCTTTTGGCATAGAAAAAAGTGGCAATGGTTACACTAACGGATGCCCTTCAAAAGGAAGGCGTTCAGCGGAGGTGGAGCATGAAAAGTACGGGTCAAATTAACTTCGTGCAATTGTTTATGATGTTTTCGCTTATGAACGGCTTGGCTAGCCATGTGATCGTCAATCCCATGGTGCTGGACGCTTCCGGCAGGGATTCGTGGATTACGGCGATCGCGAGCGGCGCGCTGTTTATGGCGTGGATTGCGCTTATCGGCTGGGCGATGCGGCGATCGGGGCAGCGGCCTTGGATCGAGTGGCTATCCTCGAGAATCAGCCGGCCGGCGGCATGGGTGCTCATCGCGCCGGTGGCGCTTCATCTCTATTTGATCGGCGGCACGACGGTCGTCCATACCGCGACCTGGCATATTACGAATTACTTGCCCCATACGCCCAAGCTTCTCATCGTCGGCATACTGGTGCTGTTCTGCGCGGCGCTTAGCTTGTGGGGGCTGTCCGTTATAGCGGTCGTGTCCGGAATCCTGCTTCCTATCGTGGTCGGGCTGGGGATATTCGTCAGTCTGTTCAATACGCCGATGAAAGACTATTCGCTGCTGCGGCCGGTGCTGGAGCGGGGCTTCGCCCCCGTCATGGACGGCATGGTTTTTACGGGCGCGGGATTTATCGAGTTAATCGTCATCATGCTGCTTCAGCATCGGCTGGAGAAGAAGGTCAGGATCTGGCAGTTGCTCGCGTACGGGGCATTCTCGACCGTTATATCCATGGGCCCGCTTATGGCCGCGATAACGGAATTCGGACCCGCGGAAGCGATGCATCAGATGACATCGCCGTACGAGCAATGGAGATTGGTGCAGATCGGCAAATACATCGAGCATCTCGACTTCCTCTCTATCTTCCAGTGGCTGTCCGGCGCATGCATCCGAATCAGCTTGTCCGTTTTTTTGCTAGCGGAGATGGTGCCCAAAAAGAGAAAAAGGCTGCGCAACGGACTGGTTCTTGCCATAATGGTCAGCTACGCGATCCTCTCCCTTGCGCCGTTTAACGAGTACACCGTCTACCTCTGGATGTCGCAATACTACATGCCGATTTCTCTGGCGGTGCTGCTGCCCTTATCGTTCCTGTGGATGGCGGCGGCGTTACTGCCGGACAGGGGCACACGAAGGGAGGAATCGACATGACCGCGGCTTTGCCGGCGAATCAAGAAGGATGGACGGAGGAGAAGCTTAGGGAGCTGTTCCGCGGCAACGACGATGTCATTTTCCAGGCATGCCGTTTCATGGACGATGGAGAGACGCAGGTTGTCCTGGTGTATGCAGAGGGACTCGCGCATACGATCGAGATCGGCTCGTACGTTCTGCCGGAGCTTAACCGGTTGTACGCCAGAGGAGATATGGCGGAGCATCCCATCGACAAGGTGTCCGGTCTTATGCCCATCGTCCAGCTGGGTCAAAAGGAAGACGAGCTGTTCGAGGTCGTGTTCCAGGGCGATCTGTTGCTGTTGTTCGTCGAGACGGGCGAAGCCGGTTTTGTCTGCATGGCGGCCAAACCGACGAGATCGCCGTTCGAGTCCAATACGGAGATCTCGGTCAAGGGGCCGCGCGACGGCTTCGTCGAGGATCTCGCCGTCAATATCGCGCTAATCCGCAAGAGGCTCAGAACCCCTTCGCTGCAGGTCGAACATCTGACGCTGGGCCGGCGTTCCAAGACCCGAATCGGCTTATTGTATTTTCGCGATATATTGAACCCTTCCATTCTGAAAGAGATGAAGGAACGAATAAGCACGATCGACGTGGATGCTATATTCAGCATTAGCCAACTGGAGGAGCATCTGACGGATTCCAAGTTCAAGCTGCTGCCGGTGATGGACTTTACGGGGCGTCCCGATTACGTCATGAGCAGCCTTCTCTCCGGCAGGATCGTCATCATCGTAGATGGATTGCCCATGGTGCTGATCGCGCCCGCTGGGCTGTCGTTGATCTTGAAGTCGCCGGAGGACTCGCATTTCAACTACACGTATGTATCGTTTGCGCGCATCATCAGGGGCGTCAGCTTGTTCCTCTCGATCTTTCTGCCGGCTATATGGGTTGCGCTAATGTCGTTCCACCCGGACCAAATCCCTTATCGGATGATGGCCACGATATCCGTAACTCGTCTTGGCATCCCTTTGTCGTCGCATATGGAAATGTTCCTGTTGCTGCTGCTGCTGGAGATTTTCCGCGAGGCGGGCGTTCGCTTGCCCAGCGCGATCGGTCAGACGCTGACCTCGATCGGCGGTTTGATCATAGGCGATGCGGCGATTCGGGCGGGATTGGTTTCGCCCTCCGTCGTCGTGGTCGGCGCCATTACCGCCGTATCCGGCGTGACGCTCGTCAACCAGACGTTAAGCACGCAGGTGAGCTTAATGAGGTTTTTCTTTTTCTTGCTGTCGGCGCTCTTGGGCATGTTCGGAGTCATCCTTGGCATGGTGCTGCTGCTAGGCTACATGGGGAGCCTTAGGCCGTTCGGCGTGCCTTATTTGGCTCCGCTTTCCCCGCTTAACGTCAGGCAGGTATTTGTATCCTTTCTAAGGGTGCCATGGGCCAAGATGCGTTATCGGCCTAAAGCGCTGCACACGATCGATAGCGATAGCCGGAAGGAGGACGACAAATGACGCTGCGAAGGTGGGGGCGCGCCGTCGTTGCCGGACTCCTGCTGCTCGGCGCAAGCGGGTGCACCTCCATGCCCGACATTCAGAGCAACGCTTACGCGACGGCCATCGGCATCGATTATAAGAACGGGATGTGGATCGCTTACGCCCAGGTCATCAATTTCTCGACGATCGCCCATTCCGATCAGGTCGAGATCGGAAAGGAGCAGCCGGTATGGATCGGCTCGGGCAAGGGGGAAACCGTCGCGACGGCTTTGACCGACATTGGGGCGACATCGCAGCTGCGCATGTTCTGGGGGCATGTGAAGGCGCTCGTCATGTCGGAGGCGGCGCTTAAGAAGGATGTAAAAGAAATTTACAGCGCCATTAATAGGTATAGAGAAGTCAGATATACGGTTTACGTTTACGGTACGAATAGGGATCTTCGCGAAGTCCTCATGCAGAAGTCGTTGCTCAACATGTCGCCGCTCTATACGACGATGTTTACGGGCACGCAATCCAGCGCGCCGCCCGCGTTTATTCAGCCCATTACCGCCAACCGCGCGATCTCCGATCTGAACGAGCCGGGGGAGCATGCCTGGATTCCGTCCATCGGGATCGATACGGGGGATTGGACGGAGGACGCTAAGCCGCGGCAGATGTTTATGCTGACGGGCGCTTATTTTTTTCGCGGCAATCAGATGGCGACCTGGATGTCCGTCGACGAGCTGCGCGGAGGGAGATGGGCGGAGCCGGAGCTTGAACGAACACCCGTCATTATCCGAAAAGATCGTTCGCCCGTCGCGATGCTGATGTTATCGAAGCCCAAGCTAGCCATCAAGATCGTCGACGAACCGGGCGGCCCCCGATTCAAGCTGTATGTGAAAACGAAAGGCTTTGTTATGGAACTCATGAAAGAGGCGTCCATCGCCGAGATGGAAGCCATGGCCGCCCGGACGATCGCGAGCGAGGTCGAGGAGACGTTTCGCAAAGCGGTTAGGAAGCGCTGCGACCCGTTCGGCTTGCTCGAGGAGTTGTACAGAAGCAAACCGGGCAAATTTCACGAGGTGACGACGGGCAGCGGATTCGCGTTGTCCGAGCGATCCCTCCGCGGCGTGGAGGTGAAGGTGCGGCTGGTGAATACGGGCAAATACCAGGGCAAGCCGCCATAATCTCTAGGCGGCCAAGCAGGATTGATGGAGGAAAGGGGAGAAGTAGAAAAAGGAGGAATGAAAGAATGGGGGAGCTTGAACAGTGGGGTATGTCGAGGAGAAGCGAAAAGAGTTGGAGCGTTATCTGCCGGAGTTGACGAGAAACGAGGATTTCTACGACTTCTGGGAGAAAACGATCAAGGACGCGGGGGCAGTGCCGCTAAACGCGGAACGAAGCCTTGTCCAGGATTATCCGATTTCCGCGGTGCGCGTCTATGACATCGAGTACAACGGGATGGACGAAACGAAAATTCACGGGTGGCTGATCGTACCCAGCTTTCTTGGAAAAGAGAAATATCCGTGCCTGATTCATTATCACGGCTTTTCGGGCAGCCGCGGCAATCCGGCGAACTACATGCATTTTGCGATGATGGGGATGGCGGTGCTGGCGATCGACTGTCGGGACCAAGGCGGCAAGACGGGCAACGCGGCGCATTATTCACATGGCTTCTCGGCTAGCGTCGCGAGCAAGGGGGTCCATAACAAATATGAATACTATTATCGTTACGTGTACATGGATTGCCTGAAAGCCCTGGATTTCGCTTGCGCCCAAGCGGACATCGACGCGGACCGGATCGTCATCGACGGCGGCAGCCAAGGCGGCGGGCTGGGGATGGCCGTCGTCGCGCTGGACGGCCGCGCGAAGTTCGCGATGGTGGACGTGCCGAGCAACAGCAACCTCGCGGCCCGCGTCGAGGGCTGCCACGGAGCGTTCGGCTCCGTCACCGAATTTTTGCGACGGCACCCGGAACAGACGGATGCGGTCATGGACAATCTGAGCTACTTCGACACGATGAACATGGCGGAGCGCATCCAGTGCCCCGTGTTGGCATCCGTAGCGCTTAAGGACGAGACCTGTCCGCCGCAAATGTATTACGCGACATACAATCGGATTCAGAGCGAGAAGGAAATCGTGATCTACCCGTTCAACGGACATGAAGGAGGCGGCTCGAACCAGCTGGAGGTAAAGCTGGATCGTCTTAGACGCCGATTCCCGGATTGGTTCGCGGTGTAAGTTAGGCAAGGCATTGCCTGACCAGGGCTAGTCCTCCGTTCCCGTTAACGGAAGCAGCTTGTATTTCTCCTTGACGACATCGCGCCAGGCGAGATCGGCTCGTTCCACCGACTTGATCAATAGCTCCGCTGAAGCAATATTGGTCGCCAGCGGAATGCATTGCACGTCGCAGAGGCGAATAAGAGCCGTAATGTCCGGCTCGTGCGGCTGAGCCACAAGCGGGTCCCGCAGAAAAATGACGAGATCGATGTCGTTCGACGCGACCATGGAGCCGATCTGCTGATCGCCGCCGAGAGGGCCGGACTTCAGGCGGTTGACGCGGACGCCGCTCTCCATGATGATGCGGGAGCCCGTTGTGCCCGTCGCATAAATATCGTGCGCGTCGAAAATATGTTTATATGCAATAACGAAATTAACCATTTCATTTTTCTTGGAATCGTGAGCGATTAGGGCGATTTGCATGGCGGTCAGCTCCTATGAGATATTTATGTCATATAATATAACATGAATGTTGCGCGATATGAATAGTTTTTTGAAAATAATGATTTTTTTGATCAAATAAATGATTGTGACAAGGAGTTGGTTGCGTGTTAGCTCAATTAGCGAAGGACGGAGAAGGGTTTACTGCCCGGTTTGAAAGAGAATATCCGCACGCGCCGGAGGACGTATGGGCGTACCTCACGGATAACGACAAGCTGCAAGTCTGGTTCTCGGAGCTTCGCGTCGAGGAGCTTGGGCAGGGCGGACGTTTAACGTTCGATATGGGGGACGGCACGTTCGAAACGATGAGCATACTGGATTACGAAGAAGGCTCGGTATTGGAGTACGTTTGGGGAGAGGATGTCGTGCGCTTCGAGCTGTCCCCCGTGGCCGGAGGCACCCGCCTGCTGCTCATCGAGAAGATTAGCGCGTTAACGCCGCATACGCCAAAGGATTTGGCGGGCTGGCATGTATGTCTGGATGTCGTCGGAGCCTTGCTCGATGGCCGGGATATTCCGTATCGCAAAGAGATGTGGGAGAAAGAGCATGCCGAATATTCGGCGTTAACGGATAAGCTGCTGCAGAGCAAATAAGTCGAAAACATCCGTTAAGGAGAGATGGGAATGTCGAATATGACGGTCGAATGCTCCGTCTGGGTAGAGGCCGCGCCCGAGAAGGCGTGGGCGGCGGTGACGGAAGCCGGCAAGCTGTCGCAATGGTACTCGCCGGGATCCCCGTGGGAAATCGGGAAGCTTCAAGCGGGGGAGGAGCTGTGGTTTCATCATTCTCCGGGCGATTATCATGAAGGCGACGAAGCCGTATCGCTGCGAGGCGTAATCGAAAAGGTGGAGCCGGTATCCGAATTCGCGGTTCGCTGGGAATTCGGCGGCGAGTTATCGGATATGGTGACCTCCTTCTTGCTGGAGGAGGAGAACGGCGGCACGCGCGTCGCGATTCGCGAAACGGGATATGACGACGAAGAGGCCGTAAGGCAGACGGAAGAAGGGTACACGGGCTCGCTTGCCAACCTGTACGCGTTATTGGGCGGAAGCGGGCTTTCGAACAACTAGAGAAAATCGGAAACGGATGAGTGCTTGAGATGGAGATTACTTGGGAAATCATTGTCATTGTAGCCGCGGGAGGCTTTCTCGCGGCTTTCGTCGATGCCGTCGTCGGGGGCGGCGGTTTGATCGCCGTTCCGGTGCTGCTGGCGGCAGGCTTGCCGCCGCATTTGGCGCTGGGGACGAACAAGCTGGCGGGTACGATGTCATCGCTTACGAGCACGGTCGCGTTTCTCGGTTCGGGGCATATCGACCTTAAGCTTACGGGAAAGCTGGTGCCGTTGACGGCGATAGGCGCTGTGAGCGGCACGGTGCTGCTGCAGCTTGTCCCGTCCGACTGGCTGCGTCCGCTCGTCGTCGTTATGCTGCTCGCCGTAACGGCGTACACGCTAGCGCGACGGGATTGGGGAAGCGTCGGAACCTTCCGCGCCTTGTCGCGCAGGGGAGGTATTGCGATGGCTCTCGCGGCTCTGCTGCTAGGAGGCTATGACGGTTTTTTCGGGCCGGGGACGGGCTCGTTTCTTATCTTCGCCTTCCTGCTGATCGGCATGGACTTCGTCAAGGCGGCCGGCAACTCCAAGCTGCTGAACTTTACGAGCAACCTGTTCAGCTTGATCGCGTTCGTCGCGCTCGGTTCCGTCTCTTACGGCATCGGCCTGATGATGGGAGCGGCGATGGTGTTAGGCTCGCTGGCGGGCTCGCGGGTCGCGATTCGTCAAGGGGCGAGGTATGTTCGGCCTTTGTTTATCAGCGTCAGCCTTCTGCTCATTGCCCGCCAGATCTGGATTCTCATCTAGCAAAACTTTCATTGCAAGTCCTTGGCAATCCCAGTATGCTTGAAGAGAAAGTTGTCAATTTATGGGGGGCAGGGATGAGCGATGGCACAAAAAAGAGCGGTCAATTCGCCATGGATGTACGCGTTCGGAATGCTGGCGATGATGATCCCGAGTCAGGCATTCAGCTCGTTTTACACGTATTATTATGTAGACAAATTAGGGTTGGCGGTGGGGCTCGCGACGATCGCGCGCGTCGTGTTCATGATCTGGGACGCGGTCAACCAGCCCTTGGCGGGTTATCTGTCCGATCGGACGAACTCCAGGCATGGCCGGAGAAAACCGTGGCTTTATGCATCCATTCCGTTGTTCGTCATGATGTTCTACCTCGTATTCGCGGTTCCGGAAGGATTATCGGGGACGTCGTTGTTCATCTGGTTCTTGGTTGCGCTCGTGCTGTTCGAAGCGGTGGCCACGATCATTTGGGTCAACTACGGGGCCTTGTTCCCCGAGCTCTATAAGACCGGGACGATCCGCAAGAAGGCCTCCGCCATTCAGCAGGGCTATCAGATCGTGGCCATCCTTATCGCTTCGGTAGCGGGACCCATTCTGTACGATGGACTAGGTTACGGTCCCATGGCGCTCGTGTTCGGCGTTGCATTCGCGGTACTGATGGCGTTGTTCCTGCGGTATACGCGCGAGGACGAGACGGCTCGCCTTACGCCGAGGATGGGACTGAAGGAATCGTTCTCCGCGACGTTGTCCAACAAGCCGTTTTGGATTTTCAACATTTCCAATTCGTTCGCGCAGACGGTCAACGGCTTGCTGAGCTCGATGATTCCCTTTTATGCCAAATACGTGCTCAAAGTGCCCGAGTCGCAGGTGTCGCTGCTGCTCGCGTCGATCTTCGTCTCCGTAATACCGCTCGTCGGCGTCTGGTTCTGGATCATCAAGCGGATGGACAGCGTCAAGGCGTGGCGGTTATCGTTGCTGGCCTACGCGTTGTCGGTCATTCCGCTTTGGTTCGGCAGCAATCTGCTGACCGGCATCGCGGCCGGCGTGTTGGTCGGGTTCGGTTTGGCCGGCTTCCTGGTGACGCCTCCTGTCGTGAACAGCCAGATCATCGATCTGGACTTCGCGGAGACCGGACGGAGAAGAGAAGGCGTCTACACGGCGGTCAGCGGTTTCATTACGAGGTCAAGCGGCTTGATCTCCGCGCTAGCCTTCCTCATCGTAAGCGTATTGCTGGGTTACGAGAACGGGGATAATCCCGGGGACGATCCGGCGCTTACGTTCCGCGTGCTGATCTGCGTCGTGCCGCTCGTGCTGCTGGCCATATCTTATGCATTATCTTATTTCGTCAAGCTGAGGCCGCTGCCGGAAGACGCCGCAAATCAATAAAGGTTGGCACATCACGGTTAAGTTATCGGCACTTGCAACGTCCAAAGGCCGTATGATAGGGTAACGTAAGAGAGGCTAAGGCGGATAGGAGCAATGACGATGTACGAAATTACGATGGATTTGACCAGCGATTGGATCAAGACGGTAAGAGAAGTGCTTCGCGGAGCGGGGTACGAGCTGGAAGAGGGCTTGCCTGCCGGCGAGATAGCGGAGCACTATTTTCGGCTGTCGCTCCCGGACGACAAGGCGGCCGAGCTTGCGGAGGAAACGATGCGGCGGCTCAAGGAGATGGAATCGATCATCATCGAACATATGAACACGACGATCGTGCCCGATATCAGGCAACGCACGAAGTATCAAGGGGACGTCTTCCATTTCAGCTGGGTATATAATCAAGGCGAGCATATCGTCGAGCTCAATTCGGAGTACCGGATCCCGATTTAACTTTGGCGGAGAACGCGAGATCACTCGCAAATTAGAGCGTGCCGACAAGAGAGCTTATACCGAAAAGCGAGCTTACACTGACAAGAGAGTGCGTCCTGACGGATGCGCTCTTTTTTTGCTTTTAGATGCGGTGCATTTCTTTAAAATATTGTGTATTTAGTTGATTTTAGTTGTAATAGGTTGTGTTTCGTTCTACAATGAGAGCAATTTCTTATAAAGGAGATGTTGTTAATGGCGCTGGCTCTCGGACTTGTGCTCGCATCGGGATTAGCGCACGCGGTCTGGAATTTATTTGCCAAACAAAGCAAGAACAAAAACGTATTTATATGGCTGATCCATATCGGCGGCTGCGTTGTTTTTATGCCGTTTTTTGTGGCGGATCTCATCGATGGCGTACCGCTTGAAGGTTATCTGCTCATGGTCGTAACGGTCCTGTTTCAAATGGGATATAATCTGCTTCTGCCGCTGGCTTACGGGAATTCGGAGATGTCGCAGGCCTATCCCGTCATGCGGGGCGTATCGGCATTGCTCGTGCCGTTGTTCGGCATCTGGCTGTACCATGAATCATTAACGCCTGCCGGCTGGCTCGGCGTAACGGCGATCGCGGTCGGATTATTCGCCATCGGAGGCATCCGGCTCGCCGGGCTCGGAGAGAAGCTATCGATTTTCTGGCCGCATATCGGCGTAGGTATCATGATTACCGGTTATACCTTGAATGATAAAATGCTGCTGACCCACATTTCGCCTCTTGCGTTAATTTGCATATCGAATGTGGGAGGGATAATCGCCTTGCTCCGGAGCTCGATCCGGCCGGGAGCCATCCGGGCCGAATGGTCGGCGAGTTGGAGCAGATTGTTGCTTGGCACCGTGCTCTTGCCGGGATCTTACCTGTTGTTTCTATTCGCGATGACGCTCGGTCCGGTCTCCCAGCTAGCTCCGATTCGCGAGATCAGCACCGTCTTCGGGACACTGCTGGGCGTCTGGCTCCTCAAGGAAGCGAAAGGCTGGAGCAGGCTAGGCTACGCGACGATCATCGCGGCTGGCATTATTACGGTCGGCATGTGGGGAACCTGATCTCCCGCCCTGCCCGGATCGTTGGCAATCCCGATAGCTGCCGTTATAATAAAGCTGATTATGGAACCGGGAGGCGACGAAGGATATGTCTTTGGTTGGCGAGAAACGGAAAAACACGATCCTTGATTTGATCAATACGGAAGGACAGGTCAGGACCGTGGATCTGGTCAAGCGGTTTAAAGTGTCGTCCGAGACGATTCGCAGATATATGGAGGAGCTGGAGGCCGACAATCGGCTGAAGCGGGTATACGGAGGCGCGGTTAAAATCAATGTTGCCGGCGAAGAGCCCTCCTATCTGAAGCGCGAGGTGCTGCGGCTCGAGGAGAAAAGGCGGATCGGACAAGCCGCGGCGCAGCTGGTCGAGGATAACGACGTCATCTTTTTGGACGATGGCACGACGCCTTTGCAGATGCTCCACTACCTCCAGAACAAACGGAACGTAACCGTCCTCACCGTTTCCTTCCCGGCGCTCCACTTGTTGATGGAGTATAAAAACAAAGGGATGTTCGAAGGGGACGTTTATTTCATCGGCGGCAAAGTAAACGCTCTGCATGCGCGGGTGTCGGGATCGATCGCGGAGAAGACGGCGGCGTTGTTCCACGCGGACAAAGCCTTTATATCGATAGACGGGATGGTGCTGGGCAAGGGCATTACATCGTTTGACGTCGAGCGGGGGCAGCTTGTCCATCTTATGATGAGTAACTCGAAGCACGCGATTATCGTATCCGACGGCTCCAAAATCGGCAGCAAGCAGCTGTATAAGATCGCGGATTGGCGGGACATCGATATTGTCGTATGCGACCAGGACATGCCGGCCGATTGGCGGGAGACGCTGGATGAGCATGATGTCAGTTGGATTAAGGCGTAGCCGGATCATAACCATAAGAGAGAAGGAGAGATTCATTGTAATGGACAAATTGATGTTCGTAGAAATAGGTATGGGAATCGATCTGCACGGGCAAAACGTGACGAAAGCAGCGGTGCGCGCGGTACAGAACGCGATTCATCACAATTCGATGCCGGGGATCCGGTCCGTGCTGCCGGACGGGGATTTGGCCAACATGAAGGTCAATGTACGGCTTGCCATTCCGGCGGATAAGGAGCTGCTTGATTTGGAGAAAGTGCGGGAGGAGCTTCCTTACGGACAAGTCACGTTCGAGCTCGTGGATGGCGGAATGCTGACAAGCAGCGGAATCGTGCTGGCCGACAAGGACGACGTCAACGATTTGGCTTATGTCGTTATTGCATCGGTGGAGGTCGGCTACTAGCACGCGATCGACTACGATTCCGACAACGCTTACAACGAACGATTTCCATTCAGCTTGTTGACTTCCTGCGCCGGCGAAGCCTTCGCTTGCTTATTCCCTTCGTAACGACCCAGCCCGATCCAGGCAAACGGTATGTAACGCTGCGTCCAGGCTACGATTCCCCACGTGCCGAGCAACGCCAGCAGAAATCCGAACGCATACCAGATGTGGAGAACCAAGGGGTCGGCCGCGGACGGTCGGAACTCCCGATAGGCCGCAAGCAGCAGCGGGTGGAGCAGATAGATGCCGAACGAATAAGCGGCAAGCGACTTCAAAGCTCGGACCAAGCGAGTCTGGGCCAGCTTTTTCTCCAGGAGCAACGCCGCGTAGGTAAGCACGAGACAGGATAAAAAGGCGTACAGGCTCCAGAGCAGGTAAAAGGTCCATGCAGGCGCCGCGATTCCCTGCGCTCTATAGTCGTACCAGATCATGACGTGCGCGAGCCCCGTGGCGAACCAGAGCCCGCCGATAAGAAGGGTGCCGTACCTTTGACGGAATGCGCTCCGGAGGGACAGCATTCGCTCGCGCAAGCCCGAATAGCGGCTGCCGATATAGGCTCCAAGCAAATAATAGGCAAAGTAAGACAGAGACCAGCTGGCGTTATGCGGAATTTCGACGATGGAGCCGGCAAGATAGAAGGCGCCTTGGATCGCGATGCCGAGCGGAATCGCCAACGAGATCAGCCGCGGAAACGCGCGGAACAGCCAGAACAGCAGCGGGAATAGCAAATAAAATTGAATGTTAATAAAAATAAAATAGAGATGCGCGTAGGCCGTACCCGTAAAAAGCTTGGACAAAAAGTCCAGCGCGTAGCTTGTCGGCCGCTCCGTGTCCGGTCTTGTCATCGCGACGGCCAGATAATAGATTGTCGAACATACAGCATATGGTATAATGATGTGGATTAGGCGCCTTTTGTAAAAATGACCCAATGTTTCCTTGGTGAGAGAGCGGTCTCCGTAACGCATAAACAGGACGAGGCTGCTGAGGAACAGAAAGACGGGCGTGCCGAATTTCATGGCTATGTTCGCGGCGATGTAAGGCACATAGCCGATTGGAGAAGCACCGGACATTTCCGTCGTGGCAAAAGAGGTTGCGTGTACCGTAACGACGCCGATGATGGCGAATGCGCGGACAAGATCCAGTTCGGCGATTCGCGCTGCCGATTTTCCTACTGAACGGTTAGCGTGCATGGAAGCCTCCATCGCATCAAGAATTGAATGATTTACCATTATTTCCAACATTAATTGTCATGGATGAGCAAGCTCGTGTCAAGCGGGCGAATGTGGGAGGATTATCGACACAATGATTCGCAAGAGAAAAACGGCACTTTTAACCTTCGTCTTATTAATCGTAGTCATCGTTGCCGCGGCGGCGGGGTGGATGTGGTACCAGGATCGGAACAAGACCGCCAATCCTCACAAACCCCAGCCGCTGCTTGAAGTCGTTTCCATCGAAAAGCCCGCGGACGCCTATGACGTCATCGTTGCCGGCACGGATCCCGAAGGCGTGGCCGCGGCGATTTCCGCCGCGCGGAACGGGCAAAGCGTACTGCTGATCGACGGCAAAGGACGAGACGTGTTGGGAGGCTTGATGACGGTCGGCTGGCTGAACTCGCTCGACCTTAATTATTCGCCGGATCAGCCCAAGCTGTCCGGGAAGCTGAATTTTTTGAACAAGGGCATTTTCCAGGAGTGGTACGACCGGATCGAAGGGACGTCCTTCGACGTCCATACGGCGGCTAACGCCTTCTACGAAATGATAAAGGAAGAACCGAACATCGATCTTCTGCTGAAGACATCGTTCATGGAGCCCATCATGGAGTCTGGCAGCGGCGGCTCGGAACGGATGATCGCGGGGCTTCGCCTCGGGACGGAAGCCGGCGCAGAGTACGAAGTCCGGGCGGGAGCGGTCATCGACGCGACGCAGGACGGCGATATCGCGGCGCGAGCAGGCGTGCCGTACACGGTCGGTCGCGAGGATCTCGGCAGGCCGGAGGATCAAATGGCCGTCACGCTTGTTTTCAAGATGAGCGGCGTAACCCAGAAGGTGTGGGACTCCTTCGCCCATATCGGCGACGGCACGGGCATCGACCAGATGAGCGCTTGGGGCTTTCTCAAAGCGAGGGAGTACGTGTCTTCCGATCCGGAGCGCGTAGGCATCCGGGCGCTCAACGTCGGCAGGCAGAACGACGACAGTATCCTGATCAACGCGATGCATATTTTCGGCGTGGATCCGCTGAATCCCGAATCCGTGCGGGATGCGCTTGCGATCGGCACGAAGGAAGCGCCGCTGATCGTCGATTATCTCAAGAAGACGTACAAGGAGCTTAAGAACGTCGAATTCGCGGGCGTGGCGCCCGAGCTGTACGTGCGGGAAACCCGCCATATGCAGGGCGAGTACCGCCTGACGACGGTCGACGTCGTGGACAATCGCGATTTTTGGGACTCCATCGCTTACGGCTCCTACAAAATCGACATACAGCGCCTCAATGCCGAGGATCGCGGAGCGATCGTCGTGGCGCCGGAGCAGTACGGCGTGCCGTTCCGCGCGCTTGTGCCGCTTGAGGTGGACAACCTGCTCGTCGTCGGGCGGGCGGCCAGCTTTGATTCCATCCCGCACGGTAGCGCTCGCGTGATCCCGCTCGGGATGGCTACGGGCGAAGCCGCCGGCGCGGCGGCAAAGCTGGCGGCGGAACGCGGCGTAACGTTCCGCGAGCTGTCGAGGTCGGAGACGGACATCGCGGAGCTGAAGGACCGTTTAACGGCGCAGGGAATGGAGTTGGAGCCGGTCAAGTTCCCATTGCCGGAATACGCGAAGCATAAACATTACAAGTCGCTCCTGGCCGCCGTTAGCATGGCCCTTTCGTTCGGCGGCGACGATAACAAAGCGTTTAATCTCGACGGAATCGCGACCGCCGCGCAGTTAGCCAACAACATGCAGATGGTCAAGACGATCCATGCCGCCTCCTTCGGCGGCAATCCTTACGCGGCGATCGCCGATCTGGAAGAACCAGCCAAGACGCCGCTGACGCTGGAGCAAGCGGCCTACACGATCGCTCTGACGGCGGGCTTGACCGTGGCGCCGGAGAACGCGCTGCAGGAAGTCGTCGCGCGCGGGTGGTTCGCCGAGCCGACGATCGCCGCCATCGAAGACCCCGAAGAGCTTAAGATTGGCGAGGCCTTTTCGCTCATAAGGGATGTTGTCGAATTTTATGTAGGCAAGGTATACGAATAAGCCATCGCAACCCCGCTTGAAGCCTGTTCATGGGCTTAGGCGGGGTTGTTTTCCGTCTCCACGTCCGGTGGTAAAGTTTGACTATAGCTTTCCTGGCATCTTGCGGCGGATAGCGATTGGCTTTACCGTTAAGCATAGCGAATTCGCGCTAACAAACGGGAAATGAAGTCAATGCTTGCACCGCGGCGATACGCGCCCGCTGCAAGCTTGCAAGGAGGAAATCATGAACGGATATTACTGGAACGATTGCCCGCCGATGGTGCGGAGGCAATCGAATCTCATACGAAGCTATTTATCGGATTATTTGGGAGAGGCGCTTGCAGGCGTCTATGTGCACGGGAGCTTGGCCTTGGGAAGATTCCTGCCGGCGAGAAGCGATCTGGATATGCTTATCGTCGTCGATCGGCCTCTGGCTCCGGAGCAACGCTACAAGCTGATGATCGCGTTCCTCAGTCTGCACAAGCAGCCCGTGCCGGTCGAAGCGAGCATCGTGCTGAAGTCGGATCTGGAAGCGTGGAGTCATCCGCTTCCTTATCAATTTCACTTTAGCGAGCACTGGAGGAAACGATTCGAAGCGATGGAGGCGAGAGAGGACGATACGTTCTGGCGGTTCCGGGGCCAGGCGACGGATCCCGATCTTGCATGCCATGTGAGGCTGGCCAAGCTAAGCGGCATATGCCTTCATGGTCCCGCGGCGTCGGAGCTGCTGCCGGACGTGCCCGAAGAGCACTTCCGGGACGCGATCCGCCGCGACGCGGACGACCATCTAAGAGCTTCGGGCGATCTGGAATTCGGGGGCATATTGTCCCTGCTGCGGATCTGGTCTTACCGGGAGGACGGCGTCATCTACTCCAAGTCGGATGCGGGACGCTGGGCCGCGGAGCGGCTTGCGGAGCCGCAGCGGTCGATCGTACTCGGCGCGGTAGCCGAATACGAGTCGAACGGTTCCCCCGCGGAGCTCGACCAGGAAGAGATGTCGAGGTTCAAAGCCTTACTGAAGGAACGAATATACGAGAAGTCCTATCGGCAGTAGCAGCCGCCATGTTCGGCCGTCTACTCCAGCTCCAATGTCAAAGTAACGGGACAATGGTCGCTTCCGAGAATATGGGAGTCGATGCCGGCTTCCTTGACCCCCGAGACGAGACGCTCCGAAACGAGGAAATAGTCGATCCGCCAGCCCACGTTCCGCTCGCGTACCTTCGGCATGAAGGACCACCACGTAAACGAATCTCCGCGATCGGGATAGAGCTTGCGGAACGTGTCGGCGAAGCCCGAGTCCAGCAGCTTGGTCATGCAGCCCCGCTCTTCCGCGGTGAAGCCGGAGTTGCCGTGGTTGGACTTCGCGTTCTTAAGATCGATCTCCTGATGGGCCACGTTCAGATCGCCGCATACGATAACGGGCTTCCGCTTGTCCAGGTCGGTCAAGTAGCGCATAAACCGCTCTTCCCACTCCAGGCGGTAGTCGAGGCGCGACAGGTCGCGTTTGGCATTGGGCGTGTAGACCGTAACCATATAGAAGGTTTCGTATTCGAGCGTGATGACCCGACCCTCGGGCTCGAAGTTTTCTTCTAATCCGTAACGAACGGACAGCGGTTTGTGCTTGGTGAAGATCGCGGTGCCCGAATAGCCTCTTTTTTGCGCGTAATTCCAAAACTGATGATAGTTGTCGCCTAACGGCAGCACGATCTGGCCTTCCGACAGCTTTGTCTCCTGAAGACAGAAGAAATCGGCGTCCATCTCGCGGAAATAATTCAGAAAACCTTTGCCGACGCAGGCGCGAAGGCCGTTGACGTTCCATGACACGAATTTGATGCTCATCTTCAATTACTCCCCTTGCGTTTCAACAATACTTCCAAAATAACAAAACGATGAAAGAGTTACAACCGAAGTTTCTAAGTTTGTGATAGAATAAGGGAACGTACGTTTGTTAAAGTGCAGGAAACTGGTTTCCAATCGATGAATCGGAGAATGTGACGTTGCAAATCAGGGCGATACCGCAAATGCGAAAATGACCTGCAAAACCTACAGTTAACTTGGAATATCATGCTCGTTTCAAGGAGACTACCTGCAAATCCTACAGTTAAACGTTGGTCAATCGCTCGTTTTTCCAATAACCATGTATTTAAATGTACGTTCTGCATGTAGCGACGCTCACAAGGGGGCTTAGCGAAAAAACAACTGTATTTCTTGCATGTAGAGAATCGATTGAAAGCCAAGCTTATCGTCATAACCATATAATTTCCGCTGTACTAGGGGTCAAGCAAAGCTTAAATGGTAGAGAGTAGGAAGTGGGCTTCATGAAAAACACGTCAAAAACGGGCGGTTGGACCGTCTATACGGAGATGCTGGGCAAATACATGCTTCCGCATCGGGGCTCGCTAATCGCGCTTACGATTCTGCTGCTTGGCTTAATCGGGCTGCAGCTGGCGAGTCCGCAGGTTATTCGTTATTTCATTGATACGGCGGGCTCCGACGAACCGCTGGAGAAGCTGATGTACGCCGCGCTTCTGTTTATCGGCTTCTCCATCGCGCAGCAGATCATCGCGGTCGTCTCGACGTACGCCAGCGAGAACTTGGCTTGGCGGACGACCAATAAGCTGCGCGGCGATTTGGCGGAGCACTGTCTCAGGCTGGACATGAATTTCCATAAGTCCAACACGTCGGGCTCGCTGATCGAGCGGGTGGACGGGGACGTCAACGCGCTGGCCAATTTTTTCTCCAGCTTTATCATTCATCTTGGGGGCAACGTGCTGCTCATGATCGGCATCATCGTGCTTCTCTTCAGGGAGAATGTCTGGATCGGGTCGGGCATGCTCCTGTTCGTCGCGTTCGCGATCGCGATCGTGCAGCATATCCGCAAGTACGCGGCGCCGGTATGGCGCGACTGGCGGCAAGTCAACGCCGAATATTACGGCTTTGTGGGCGAGCATCTTGAGGGTACGGAGGATACGAGGGCCAACGGCGCGTCGGGCTACGTGATGGGACGGTTCTTCGGGCTGCTTAAGCGCATGCTCCCCCTCCGCAAGAAGGCGTTCCTCGGCTTTGCTTCCATGTGGATTACGACGGTCATCGTGTTCGCCCTCGGCAACGCGATGGCGTTCGTCATTAGCGCCTTTCTTTGGAAGAACGGCGATATTACGATCGGCACGGTATATTTGATATTCTTCTACACGGAGCTGTTGGCCAAACCGATCGAAAAAATCCGGACGCAGATCGAGGATTTGCAGAAGGCCGACGCCAGCCTGCACCGCATCCGCGAGCTGTTCGCGATGAAGCCGAGCGTGCTGGACGGGCCGGGAGCCGAGCTTGGCAAGGGACCGATCGCGGTATCGTTCGAAGGCATGACGTTCGGTTACGGCGACGAGCCAACGATCAAGGGACTAAGTCTAAGCCTCAAGCCGGGCGAGGTGCTCGGCTTGTTGGGACGGACGGGCAGCGGCAAAACGACGATCGCCAGATTGCTGCTGCGGTTCTACGATCCGCGGCAAGGCGCGATCAAGCTGAACGGTACGGACATCCGGGACATGAAGCTGTCGGAGCTTCGCAGCGCGGTCGCGCTCGTCACGCAGAATATCGAGATTATCCAAGGCTCGGTTCGCGATAACCTGACCTTCTACGATCCTATGATTTCGGATGATAGGATCCGCAACGTGCTCGACGAGCTTGGGCTCGGCGACTGGGTTCGCTCGCTCAAGGACGGGCTCGACACGGTGCTGGACTCCGGCGGCGGCAGCCTGTCCGCCGGCGAGGCGCAGCTGCTCGCCTTCGCCCGCGTCTTCTTGCAGAATCCGGGCCTCGTCATACTGGACGAAGCCTCGTCGCGTCTTGATCCGCTTAGCGAGCAACGGCTCGAGAAGGCGGTGGACAGGCTGCTGAAAGAGCGTACCTGCATCATTATCGCCCACCGGCTATCGACGATTCAGCGGGCCGACCGGATCGCGATCATGGACGGCGGCGTGCTGGCCGAGCACGGAGAACGGGAGAAGCTGGCAGGAGATCCGTCATCGCGGTTCAGCCGCATGCTCGCGGTCGGACTGGAGGAGGTGACGGCATGAGTTCTTTTCGTTATATGATGCGTTTGATCGGCTACCGCAAGAGCTGGTATATCGCCAACGCGATTTTGTGGACGATCATTTATTTGATGCCGATATTCCCCGGCTTGATCACGAAAGCGTTCTTTGATTCGCTATTGCCGGACCAGCCTGCCGAGATCGGCATCGGCTTGCTCGTCCTGCTTCTTATCGCGGCGGCCATCGCCAGAAGCGCCTTCATCTATATGGGTTTTATTACGGACGTCAACTTTAGATTCCGAGTCGGCATGCTTCTGAGACGCAATTTGCTGGAGCATGTGCTTAAGGAACCCGGAGCGAAGGCGATCCCTTGCTCGCCCGGAGAAGGCATTAGCTACTTCCGGGACGACGTGGACCAGACGGAGGAGGCGGTCAGCTGGTCGGTCGACGTTTTCGGCATGACCTGCTTCGCGGCCGTCTCGTGCTACATTCTGATCGGGATCGACGCGGGCATGACGCTGCTCGTTTTCTTGCCTCTCGTGCTTGTTGTTACTGCGGCGCAGATGGCGACGACGAAGCTGCAGAAGTACAGGGAAGCCAGCCGGGAGGCTACGTCCAAGGTAACGGGCGCGATCAGCGAAATGTTCGGCAACGTGCAGGCGATTCAGGTCGCCGGCGCGGAGAAGCGGGTCGTAGACCGGTTCCGCGCGCTCGGCGAGACTCGCAGAATGACAATGCTTAAGGACAAGCTGATGTCCGAGGCGCTGGACTCCGTTTTCTCCAATACGGTGAATATCGGCACGGGGCTCATCCTCCTGCTCGCGGGACAGAAGATGAGGGGCGGCGACTTCACGGTCGGAGATTTCGCGCTGTTCGTCTATTACCTGACGTTCGTTACGCAGTTTATATCCAATTTCGGCAAGTTCCTGACGTACTTCAAACAGATGGGCGTTGCGCTAAGCCGGTTGACGTTTATGCTGCAGGGCTCTCCGGCGGCCGTTTTGACCGCTCATCGGCCCCTTCATCTTCGCGATCACGAGGCGTTGGCATCCTCAATGGCGGTACAACCGAGCAGAGCCGGCGGGTCTCAAGCGGGCCACGGGAACCATGCAGGCTCGCAGCCGGTCGAACGACTGGAGCTGCTGGAGGCGGTTGGATTGACCTATCGGTACCCGGATACGGGCCGCGGCATCGAGGATATCGGGCTGCGGCTTCCGCGCGGATCGTTTACCGTCGTGACGGGACCGATCGGCTCCGGCAAGACGACGCTCGCGCGAGTACTGCTCGGCTTGCTGCCGAGAGACGGGGGCATCGTGCGCTGGAACGGACGGATGGTAAAGGAGGAGCTTGGCGATTTCTTTATCCCGCCGCGCAGCGCCTACACCGCTCAGGTGCCTAGGCTCTATAGCGACACTCTCCGCGAAAATATATTGCTGGGTCAGCCTGACGACGCGGCCAAGCTGAATCGGGCTTTGCATACCGCCGTAATGGAGGATGATTTGGCCGGCTTTCCGGAGGGTCTGGGAACGATGATCGGCCCGCGAGGCGTCAAGCTCTCCGGCGGTCAGGCGCAGCGGACGGCAGCGGCACGGATGCTCGTGCGGGAGGCGGAGCTGTTCGTCTTCGACGATTTGTCCAGCGCATTGGACGTCGAGACGGAGGAAAAGCTGTGGGGAAGGCTCTTTGGAGAGCGCGGAGACGCGACCTGCCTCGTCATCTCCCACCGCAAGGCTGCTCTTGCCCGTGCCGACCATATTATCGTGCTCAAGGACGGCCGAATCGAAGCGGAGGGCACCTCGCAAGCATTGCTGTCGTCAAGCGATTCGTTCCGCAAGCTGTGGCACGGCGATTCGGAGCAGGGCGGAGACCAAGGATGATGGCAGGTCGCGGTCCGCTGTTGTTCATTAGTTTGTCGAATTTAAGCTTGCTCCATAAGCCAAGTAGGCGTTTGGAGTCAGTTCCCTATTTATTTCTGCCCTGGATTGAGTTAATATGAACTTAACATTTATGATACGTCAAACCGTCTCTCTGACGGTTTTTCTTTTTGCACGGTATCAATCAAGGAGCGTGAACGCAACGTGAATACAGTTATGGATGTATACCGCCGATCGCCGTTCTGGGCGACCTTCGTCCTTCTTATGTTGAAAATGGTTTTATTCCGTCAGTTTAATTTCGGAACGATACAGATCGACCGTCTGCTTGCGGACGCGGCTGCCGTTCTTGTTATATTGTGCATCGCGGAGCTTTTGACTACCGCCCGATGGAAGTCTGTCGTGTTCGGCTCGGTCAACGGACTTCTATCGTTGGTGTTATTCGCCTGCTCGGTGTACTTCGCTTTCTTCGGCAGCGTGCCGACGTACACCGCTCTTAGCGGCCTGGATCAGGTCGGCCAGGTCGGGGATAGCGTTAAGGCGGCGATCAGCCCCAAATTTTACGCGCTGTTTGCCGACCTCGTAATATTGGTCGTCCTTGCGCTATTCAGCCTGCGCGGGAAAACGCGCAGAAGCGGCGCGGGCTCCGCGGGCAAGCCGCTCTATGTCGGCATCGCGCTCATCATCGCGCTCGGCGCGTCCGTCGTGTACATTCGCACGGATCTCGACATCTCCAACGAGCTCGTGCAAGCGGAGCGTCTCGGCGTGCTGAATTATCAAGTGGCGACGGCCATCAACGAGCGCAGAGCGAACGAAGCGATCAAAGACGCGGATCCCGAGAAGACCGCGGCGGCTCTGGAGCAGCTCGAGCAGGATCAATTCGGAATCAAGACGGAAGCCGGCATGCCGAAATTATTCGGAGCGGCCAAAGGCAAGAACGTCATCGTGATTCAGCTGGAATCGTTCCAGGACATACTGGTCGGACTTGAATTGGACGGCCAAGAAGTCACGCCGGTGCTGAACGACCTTATCGAAAACGACGGAAGCTTCTATTGGACGAACATCTTCCAGCAGATCGGACAAGGCAATACGTCCGACGCCGAATGGAACGTTAATACGGGCATCTATCCAACGGGAACCGAAGCCATGTCCAAGGGCTACGGGGATCGCGAGGTTCCCGCGTTGCCAAGGCTCCTTGCCGAGGACGGCTACGTCGCCAATACGTTCCACGTCAACGACGTGACCTTCTGGGATCGCAATCAGATGTATCCCGCGTTAGGTTTTACGAAATACTATGACAAACCTTTCTTTACCGACGACAAATTCAACGCGCTTGGCGCGTCCGACGAAGAAATGTACCGTGTTGGCTTCGACGTTATGAAGCAGCACCACGATGAAGGCAAGCCGTTCTACGCCCAGTTCATCACGACATCCAGCCACCATCCTTTCTGGATCCCGGAGAAATTCAAAAAAATCGACGTTCCGGATTCGCTTAAGAAGACGCAGCTCGGTTATTACGTCGAAGCGACTAATTATACGGACTACGCGCTCGGTCTGCTGATCGACAATCTGAAGCAGAACGGCATGTGGGAAGATACGATGCTGGTCGTGTACGGCGACCACTTCGGCATTCAGGAGAAGGAGGCCGCGCCGGAGTTTGTGGCCGAGCAGTTCGGTATCCCTTACGACAACCGCATCGCCCGCTTCAACGTGCCGCTGCTTATCCACGTTCCGGGAGTGGAGGGTGCTACGTCGAAGCAGGTCGGCGGCCAGCTCGACATTATGGCCACCGTCTCCAACCTCCTCGGACTCGACATGAAGGAGAAAGGCTTGTCCATCTTCGGCAAGGACTTGCTCAATACGGACAAAAACGTTCTTGGCATGCGTTATTATTTGCCGACGGGCTCCTTCTTTAACAACGATATTTTGTTTATTCCGGGCAAAGGCTTCGAGGACGGCACCGCGTACGACATCGAGACGTACGAGCCGGTGGCGGACTTCAGCAAGTACCGCGCGGATTACGACTATATCCTGAGTTTAATGAAGCTGTCGGACGAATACGTCAAGCTTCTGCCGAAACGATAGATCGCCGCCTAACGGCATGTGCAAGCGCCCGTCCGCCAAGGATGGGCGCTTGCCGCGTTTCAATGGTTGCAATGGGCCAAGCAATGCTGCGCTTGTCGTCAATTGTTTCCATGGGGTTGCGGAGCACGCGGAAATTTGTTAGAGTACAAGGAATGGTTTTTTATTAACGAACGTTCGTTAAGGAGATGGGTAGATGAGTATAGCCATTAAGGAAGCGGCGCTGAAGATGTTCTCTTCTTACGGATACGAGGGGACGTCGCTGGCTCAAATAACCGACGAGATCGGACTCAAGAAGCAGTCCGTATACGCGCACTTCAAGGGAAAGGACGATCTGTACCTGCAAGTCGTCCGCGAAGCGTTCCGTACGGAGCTGGACCGGGTACGGGCTACGATATCGTTGACCGGTAGCGCTTCTCTGCAGGAAGGCTTATACCGCATCCTGCGCTCTTACGTCGACAGCTTCCAAGACGGGAGCGCGCTCAAATTTTATTTGCGCACCTCGTTTTTTCCGCCGGCGCATCTGTTCGACGAGATCGACGGGTATGCGTGCTCGCACATCGATACCGTATCCGCCATGGTACGGGAGCGGTTCCGGGAGGCGGCCGAACGCGGGGACATTGCCGCCGAAGCGGTGGAAGTGGCGAACGAAGCCTTCTCCGCGCTTCTTGACGCCATATGCGTGGAGCTCGTGTACGGGAACGTCGAGCGGACGGAGAAGCGGCTTAAGGCGGCTTGGACGGTTTATTGGAACGGCATCATGGCTATCGGCGCGCCATCCATCGAAAGCTTAGGATAGACGCCTAGCAAGGGCAATAACTCGCATATTCAGTCATACGGAGGTACTTATTATGTTCCATGCAACGACCTGGCAAGAAAGAACGTCGCTTTTTCTCAAAATAGTATGGCCCATTATGGTCGCCCAAGTCGGCACCTACGTGATGACGTTAACCGATACGATCATGGCGGGACAAGTCGGTACAGACGATTTGGCCGGGGTTGCCATCGGATCCAGCCTATGGGTTCCCATCGTAACCGGCATCAACGGCATTCTGATGGCAATCTCGCCGATCGTGGCGCAGCTTGTAGGCAGCGGACGAAAGGATGAGATCGCCAAGTCCGTGACGCAGTCGTTCTATCTAGCCATCGTCATCGCGGTAATCGTCGGAATCACCTCGATTGCCGTGCTTCCGCCCGTTCTGGCGGGCATGAAGCTATCGGACAACGTATCGCATATCGCGCATCATTACGTGATCGGCCTGTTGTTCGGGATCATCCCCATGTTCATCGCGAACGCGCTTCGTTATTTTTTCGACGCCCAAGGCTATACGCGGATATCGATGATCATTATTTTGATCTCGATCCCGTTTAATGCGTTGTTGAATTACGTGCTGATCTTCGGCAAATTCGGAATGCCGGCCCTCGGAGGGATCGGCGCGGGATACGCCACCGCGATCACCTATTGGATCGTGCTCGCGATCAGCGTATGGATGACGTTTAAGGTGCAGGCGATCAAAGGCTTCCGCCTGTTCGTGCAATGGGCCAAGCCTTCCTTCCGAGCATGGAAGGAGCTGCTTGTCATCGGCGTGCCGATCGGCATGGCGATCTTCTTCGAGGTCAGCATCTTCTCGGTCGTCACCTTGATGATGGGGATTCAATATTCGACGGAGACGGTGGCCGCCCATCAAAGCGCGATCAGCTTCACTTCGCTGCTCTTTATGGTTCCGCTCAGCATCTCCATGGCGCTGACCATCGTGGTTGGCTTCTCTGTAGGAGGAGGGCGACTGCATGCCGCTAGACGTTATACGATCATGGGCGTTGCAGGCTCGATCGGTTTTTTGGCGGTGTGCTCGCTTCTGATGTACGTCTTCAGGGAGCAGATCGCGTACATGTACACCGACGTGCCGGAGGTTGCGGCGCTCGCCGTCCAGTTCCTGATGATCTCGATTATTTACCAGCTGTCGGATGCCGTTCAATCGTCGCTGCAAGGCGTGCTGCGCGGGTATAAGGACGTGCAGATGCCTTTCGTTATTACGTTCGTGACCTATTGGATCATCGGCATCCCCTCCGGTTACGTATTATCCACTTTCACGGAGCTAGGGCCGTTCGGCTATTGGATCGGCATCATCATCGGCCTGACGGGCTCGGCGGTCGGCTTCTGGGTTCGGCTGCGCGGCATCCAAAAGAGGGGGACCGGCGCCTCCGCGGTCACGGCTACAACGGTTTAGAAGTGCAAGGCATGCGCATCGTATTTTCAGTCTGATTCCCTAGGCCTGCCGCCATGAAGGAGTTTACCGGTGGAAGGTAGAAAGAAGAAGCAACCAAAATTAAAACCAAGTCTACGGGTACGGAACGGTTGGACTTGGAAGAATCGGAGGCGGGAATATGTCGGTGGAACATAGCGGCGGGAACGGAGAGCTGGATGCCGCCGCCATCGTGGCGGAGCATCGCCGCTGGTTCGAGAGTGGGGCGACGGCGGACGCGTCGTTCCGCATCGAGCAGCTGCGCAAGCTAAAGGAGGCGATCCGGAAGCATGAGGCAGCGTTGTTCGAAGCGCTTCGCCGCGATCTGCGCAAGAGCGAGGCGGAGGCGTACGCGACGGAGATCGGATTGGTGCTGTCGAGCATCACCTACATGTCGAAGCACATCGCGAAATGGATGAAGCCGCGCAAGGTGAAGACGCCGCTCACCCTGATAGGCAGCCGCAGCCGGCTGGTCTATGAGCCTTACGGAACCGTCTTGATCATCGGTCCGTTCAACTATCCCGTCCAGCTCGTCCTGGAGCCGCTGATCGGGGCGATCGCCGCGGGCAACGGCGCGGTGCTTAAGCCGTCGGAGTTGACGCCGAACGTATCGGCGGCGATCCGCGGCTTGATCGAGGATACGTTCGAGCCTGCTTACGTGAGAGTGGTGGAGGGTGATAAGGACGTGACGTCCGCGCTGATCCATGCGCCGTTCGACTTCATCTTTTTCACCGGCAGCACGGGAGTGGGACGCATCGTCATGGAAGCGGCGTCGCGCAACTTGACGCCGGTCGCGCTGGAGCTGGGCGGCAAAAGCCCGGCCATCATCGACGCGACGGCCAACCTCGAGCTTGCGGCCAAGCGGATCGTGTGGGGCAAGCTGATCAACGTCGGCCAGACCTGCATCGCGCCGGACTACCTGCTCGTGCACGAGTCGGTGAAGGAGCGGCTGTCGGAGCTGCTCCGGGATGCGGTGCGACAGTTCTACGGCGACGACCCCGCGTCCAGCGAGGATTATGGCCGCATCGTAAGCGAGCGGCAGTTCGATAGGCTTGCGGCGATTCTGGAAAAGGATCGGGATATCATCCTATGGGGCGGAGAGCGGAACCGCGACGACTTGTACGTGGCGCCGACGCTGATCGACGCGGGCAAGGCGACGGGCGATGGCGAGGGCTGCGCGGCGATGGCGGACGAGCTGTTCGGACCGCTGCTGCCGGTGCTGACGTTTACGGATTTGCAGGATGCGATCCGGATGGTTCGAGGACGCAGCAAGCCGTTGGCTCTATATCTGTTCACGGAGGACGCGGTGGCGGAACGGGAAGTGATGGGGCGGCTATCCTTTGGCGGCGGCTGCGTCAACGATACGCTGTCGCATATCGTCAACCACCACCTGCCTTTCGGAGGAGTGGGTTCCTCCGGCATCGGCGCCTATCACGGCGAGCACAGCTTCGAGCTGTTCTCGCACCGCAAGAGCGTCCTGAGGCGCACGACGCGCTTCGAGCCGGGCTTCTTGTTCCCGCCGTACAAGGACAAGCTGAAGTGGGCGAGGAAGGTTATGAAGTAGCTACAGCTGCCGCAAAGCGAACCATTGCGAAAGATGCGGCGCTGGACGACGAAACCGGGTATAGGTTCGGTTAAAGCATTTCGTCGTTAATAATTCGCCAATGGTATTTGATTGCGGTATCCAGCTGGCTTTTGTCCTTGGCGCGGAACAGCTCCAGCATCTTGCGATGCTCGCAGTTTACTTGCTTGAGCACCTTGGCAAGCAATTCCTTATCATCGCTCGTATAAGCTTGGCGAACAAAGCTGTTTTTGAGCGCGGCCAAGTTGGCGATTAGAACGGAATTATTGCAGCGCTGTATATAGGCTTGGTGAAAGGAGTATTGGTCATTGTAATAGTCGTCGAAATATCCCCGGTCGATATCTTCGTCGATCTTCCGGACTAATGATTCCATCTCGTCCAAATCGGCAGGAGAAAGGACATCGACCGCCAAAGTTGCGGCAAGCGCGTCAAGTACGCCGATGATTTGGGAGAAATCCAGCTTTTTTTTGGGATCGAACGCTTTGACCGTAAATCCTCTTCGAGGCATGTATTCTAGAAGGTTGTCGGAGGTAAGCTGGAACAAGGCTTCGCGCGTAGGCGTACGGCTTATGTCCAGCTTTTTGCATATTTCGGCCTCGTTGATTTTTTGGTTGGGCTGAAGCGTGCCGTCCTGTATTTTTGCGGCAATGTACTGATACACATGGTCTTTCAAAGATTGGTACTTATACGTCTGCATAAAGCAAACTCCTTTGCATCGTTCATTTACATAAGGTTTATTTTAGCATCCGCATGTAATCGATACAAGAAAATTAGAACAATTTGGAATGGAAAAAAGCGAAAACATAATTAATTCGAACGAATCTCTCATCAATAATGCGAATTAATATAACACGAAATAGAGAAGGAAAGACTAACAAAAAAACATGTTGTCTATACGTGAAGTCGATGTTATAATCTCTCACAAAAAGTATATTGTATATTGTATACAATATTCAAGATAAAGAAAAGGGAGAGATGGGAGAATGAGAAAGAGCGTCGTACTGTTATTTGCTTTTATGGTGATTTGGGCAACGGGCTGCTCGTCGAACGGGAATTCAAACGGTGCGCCGAGCGCCAGCGCGCCTCCCGCCGAGCCTGCCGAGTCAGCGGAAAGCACGGATCCGCCGGCATCCGAAGATCCGAAGAAGATCGTCTTGGGCACAAGCGCGGACTACGCGCCGTATGAGTTTCACGCGATGATTGACGGCGTCGACACGATCGTTGGATTCGATGTCGAGATTGCAAAGGAAATCGCCAAGGATCTCGGCGCCGAGCTTGAGATTCAAGATCTGGACTTCGATTCGCTGCTTATGTCTCTCAATACCGATAAAGTCGATTTTGTCATCGCCGGCATGACCCCGGACGAAGAACGACGCAAAAACGTAGACTTCTCGGAAATCTATTATTATGCGGCTCAAGGCGTGCTGGTGAAGAAGGAAGATGCGGCCTCTTATACCACGCTTGCCGATCTGAACAGCAAAAGAATCGGGGTACAGCGCGGATCGATTCAAGAAGGGATTGCCCAGGATGAGGTAGAAGGAGCGCGCATCACCTCGCTGGCGAAAATTCCGGAGCTGATTCTGGAGCTTAGCAGCGGAAGGGTCGATGCTTTGATTCTGGAAAAGCCGGTTGCGGAACAGTACGTGACGACGCAGGAGGGCATCACGCTTGCGGACGTGACGATCGAGCAGGCCGAGGAGGAGTCGGGCTCGGCGATCGCGGTAAAGAAAGGAAACCAGGAATTGCTGGATGCGATCAATAAAACGGTAGCCAGGCTGAAAGAGAGCGGGGACATCGAGCGATTTGTCGTCGAAGCGAACGAACTAGCGGGTGAAACTGCAGAATAACATCGGATGGAGCAAAGGCTTATGACGAATCTGAAATTCGGTTTCATGGAGGAGTATTGGCCGGCATTTCTGAAGGGTGCCTGGTATACGCTGGAATTGTCCTTTTTCGGCGTGCTGCTGGGGACCCTTCTGGGGGTCGCCCTCGCGCTTATGCGCATTTCCAGCCTGTGGCCGCTCAAGCTAGTGGCGACGGCCTACATTGAATTGATAAGAGGAACGCCGATGCTGGTGCAGGTATTCATCATCTATTACGGCCTCACCAGCTTCGGGATCAACCTCACGGCTTTCATGGCCGGCGTTATCGCGCTGACCATCAACAGCTCCGCTTATATGGCGGAGGTGTTCCGCGCCGGCATCGAGGCGATCGACAAAGGGCAGGCGGAAGCGGCTCGTTCGCTCGGCATGACGAAGACCATGTCGCTTCGCTATATCGTTCTTCCGCAGGCATTTCGTAATATGCTGCCGGCAATCGGCAATGAATTTGTCATCATCATTAAAGACTCCTCCCTCATCTCCGTCGTGGGCATCTCCGAATTGATGTATGCGGCGCGAACGGTGCAAGGCGCGACTTATTTGCCCATGGAGCCTCTGCTCGTGGCGGCGGCGATTTATTTCGTCATGACGTTTACGATATCCAGGCTGCTCGCCTGGCTTGAAAGGAGGCTGCGCCATTCATGATCAAAGTTAGAGGTCTTCGCAAGTCCTATGGGAAGAACGAAATATTAAAAGGAATCTCGACCGTCATCGGCAAAGGAGAGGTCGTCGTCGTGATAGGGCCGAGCGGCTCCGGCAAAAGCACGTTCCTGCGTTGTTTAAATCGGCTGGAAGAGCCGGATAAAGGAATGGTCTTGCTGGGAAATGTCGAAATTACCGGCGATCAGAAGACATTGAACCGGCTGAGACAGCGAATGGGCATGGTGTTCCAGCACTTTCATCTGTTTCCTCATATGAACGTTATCCAAAATATCACTCTTGCTCCTATTAAATTGAAAAAGTACGGAAAAGAAGAGGCGGAACAAGTCGCCATGGAGCTGCTAAAGACGGTAGGCTTGGAGGATAAGCGGGATCAGTAACCGGCTGCGTTGTCCGGCGGCCAAAAGCAACGCATCGCCATCGCGCGCGCGCTGGCCATGGGGCCTGCTATCATGTTGTTCGACGAACCGACTTCATCGCTTGATCCCGAGATGGTGGGCGAGGTGCTGGATGTCATGAAGAAGCTCGCGCGCGACGGCATGACAATGGTCATCGTGACGCATGAGATGGGATTTGCTCGCGAAGTGGGCGACCGCTTGCTCTTCATGGACGGCGGAGTGATTCTTGAAGAAGGCCCTCCCAAGGAAGTATTTCAGAATCCCAAGCATGAACGAACGAAGGAGTTTCTGTCCAAAGTGTTGTAACGTTAACGGGTCTGTGCGGCGATTTCCGTCACCACAACAATAAGCTGCCGGCTAACGTTCCGGAAGATGTACCGTGCTTTCGGAGCCTTTTGCGGCAGATTATGCATATTATATTTTGTATACAATATACAAATTTGAGAGGGGAAGCAAAAATGACGGAGTCATTATCGAGCTCGGTCATCGAGCTCGCCGACCGCTATGCCGCGCGCAATTACAATCCGCTTCCCATCGTTATCGCGCAGGCGCAGGGCGTATGGGTAACGGATCCCGATGGCAACCGGTATATGGACATGCTGAGCGCCTACTCCGCCTTGAATCAGGGGCATCGCCATCCTCGCATCATTGCGGCGCTAAAGGAGCAGGCGGATAAAGTGACGTTGACCTCCCGCGCTTTCCATAGCGATGCCGCGAGTCTCTTCTATGAAAAGCTGTCCCGCTATACGGGCAAATCGAAGATTCTCGCGATGAATACGGGAGCGGAGGCGGTGGAAACGGCGATCAAGGCGATCCGGCGCTGGGCTTACCGTCACAAGGGCGTTCCGGAGAACGAGGCGGAGATCATCGTCTGCGAAGGCAATTTCCACGGCCGCACGATTACGATTACATCATTCTCCTCGTCGAAGGAATACAAGGACGGCTTCGGCCCGTTCACGCCTGGCTTCAAGCTCATTCCTTACGGCGATTTGGCGGCGCTGGAGCAAGCGATAACGCCGAACACGGCGGCGCTGCTGATCGAGCCGATCCAGGGCGAGGCCGGTATCGTGATCCCTCCGGATGGCTTCCTGCGCGAAGCGGCGAAGCTGTGCAAGGAACGGAACGTGCTGCTGGCCGCGGACGAGATTCAGACCGGCTTCGGCCGGACGGGGAAAAGGTTCGCATCCGATTGGGAGGACGTGGAGCCCGATCTGTACATTATGGGCAAAGCGTTGGGAGGCGGCGTGATGCCGATATCCGCCATCGCCGGCGGAGACGAGCTGCTCGGCGTGTTCGAGCCGGGCTCCCACGGCTCGACGTTCGGCGGCAATCCGCTTGCCTGCGCGGTTGCCTCGGCGGCGCTTGACGTCATCGAGGACGAGGGGCTGGCGGAGCGCTCCGAGGAGATGGGACGTTATTTTGCCGAGGGGCTTAGGAGAATGAAGAGCGGCATCGTCAAGGGCCTGCGGGTGAGAGGGCTGTTTATCGGCCTTGAGCTGAATCGTCCGGCGAGGCCATATTGCGAAGCGCTTATGAAGCAGGGACTGCTATGCAAGGAAACGCATGACACCATAATCCGGTTCGCGCCTCCTTTGATTATCCGGAAAGAAGAAATCGACTGGGCCCTTGCGGGCATTAGCAGAGTGTTGGCGGACGGCGGTTAACGGCCGGTTCGCGCAGCAGGAACATACAGAGAGGATGAGTGGAGTGGCATGAAGGACAACGATATCAGACTCATAAGCGTTCCTTTCTGGCTTGGGGGAGGTCGAGCTGGAGTGGAATACGGACCGGAGGATATTATCGGCTCCGGTCTGAAGAGGCAGCTCGGCAGCCTTGGCAGGAAGCTGATCGGCGAACACGAGGTCAATTGTCCTAGACATGGCGTGCCGAATCCGCAAATGCCGAAGATGAAATATTTGCCCGAAATCAAGGAAATGAGCGGCATGGTCGGCGAGCAGGTCTCCCGGGCCGTCGCTTCGGAGTCGTTTCCTCTCATCTTGGGCGGAGACCATAGCGTCGCGATCGGCTCGCTTGCCGGATTAACCGGGCATTACCGGAACCTGGGCGTCATCTGGTTCGACGCGCACGGCGACCTTAACACGGAGGAGACGTCCCCGTCGGGCAATATCCACGGCATGGCGCTCGCCGTCGCGCTTGGTTTCTCCAAGTTCAAGCTGACGGACATTCCCGGAGCGGGCGCGACGATCAAGAAGGAAAACGTCGTCATCGTCGGAACCCGCGATCTGGATCCCGGGGAGAAGGAGCTTATCCGGGAGCAAGGCATCGCCTGTTTCTCCATGCACGATATCGATCGGCTCGGCATGGAGACGGTGCTTCGCAAAGCGATGGAGATCGCGGGAAGCGGAACGGACGGCATTCATCTTAGCTTCGACATGGACTGTCTGGACCCGCTCGAAGCGGCCGGCGTCGGCACTCCCGTGCCGGGCGGACTGAGCTACCGGGAGGCGCATTTCGCCATGGAGCTGATGCACGAGACCGGTCGAATCACCTCGATGGATCTGGTCGAGGTCAATCCCATGCTGGATACCGACAAAAAAACGTCGCGGCTTGCAGTGGAGCTGATCGCCTCTTTGCTTGGCAAACGAATCGTATAGGGCGCGGAGGTGCTAAAGGTGGAAGCCATGATGAGAAGCGTGTTTCTGTCATTGGGTAAAAACAAGACGGTCGTCGGGCTGGCCCGCAAATACGGGCTAAAGCTCGGCGCGACCAAATTCGTCGCCGGCGTCGAGATCGAGGAGGCGATCAAAGCCATCGAGCTGCTGAACGGGCAAGGCAAGCTGGCGACGCTGGATCATCTGGGAGAATATGCCGGCAGCAAGAAAGAAGCCGAGGAAGCTGCGGCCATGTGCCTGCGAACGCTGGAGGCGATTGCGGCGTCGGGAGCAAGCTGCAACTTATCGCTGAAGCTGACCAGTCTGGGTCTGGACGCCGATCCGGAAGCTTGCGAGCGCTACATGCGCCAAATCCTGCGGAAAGCCGGAGACCTCGGCAATTTCGTCCGCATCGACATGGAGGATTACGGACACTGCCAGCCGGCGCTGGATCTGTATCGCAAGCTGAAGGCCGACTTCCCCAACGTCGGCATCGTTATTCAGGCTTATCTGCGCAGATCCGCGCGGGACGTGGCGGAGCTGGGCGCGGCCGGCGCGAACCTGCGGCTCGTCAAAGGAGCGTACAAGGAGCCGGAGAGCGTGGCTTACCCGGACAAATCGGACGTGGACCGCTCCTTCATGGAGCTGATTCGCAAACATTCGGCGAACGGCTACACGGCCATTGCCACGCATGACCGGGGAATCGTCGAAGAGACGATCGCCTGGATGAGCGAACAGGGCATCGCCCGCGACAGGTTCGAATTTCAAATGTTGTACGGAATAAGCGAGGAGCTGCAGAAAGAGCTTGTTGCCGAAGGCTACGCCGTGAGAATCTACGTTCCCTTCGGCAAGGATTGGTTTGGCTACTTTATGCGAAGGCTGGCGGAGAGGCCGGCCAACGTCTGGTTCGTGCTGAAGCATATGTTCAATTAGCGAAAAGGAGAGAGGCAATATGACCAATCAGGCAACCGCGGGCGCAACGGCTTCATCGGAGATGGCGTTCCGCAACGAGCCCTTCACGGATTTTGCGGCGCCGGAGAACAAAGCGGCGATGGAGGCCGCGATCGCGGCCGTGAAGTCGGAGCTCGGCAGCATCTATCCGCTATGCATCGGCGGGGAAGCGATCGTAACGGAGGATCGTTTTCTGTCCATCAACCCGGCCTCGACGGGACAAATCATCGGGGAAGTGAGCAAGGCGGACTTGAAGCTGGCGGAAAAGGCTATGGATTCGGCTTTAAGCGCGTTCGAACGCTGGAAGCGGACGCCCGTCGCGGAACGGGCGGCCTGCCTGACCAAGGCTGCGGACCTGATGCGCGAGCGCAAACACTGGTTTTCGGCATGGCTTGTGCTGGAAGCGGGCAAGAACTGGGCGGAAGCGGATGCGGATACGGCGGAAGCGATTGATTTTATGCTTTATTACGCTAACGAGATGCTGCGGTTGACCGAAACGAACATCAGCCGTCCGCTCGTCCGGCTGGAGGGGGAAGACAACCGACTCGACTATATTCCGCTAGGCGTAGGCATTGTCATCCCGCCATGGAATTTTCCGCTCGCGATCTGCGCGGGCATGGCGACGGCGGCTATCGTGGCAGGCAACACGATTCTGCTGAAGCCGGCTTCGACGACGCCCGTTATCGCCTATCAATTCTATCAACTGATGGTAGAGGCGGGCGTGCCGGGAGATGTCATTCAATATGTTCCCGGCAGCGGCGCGGAGATCGGAGATTATCTGGTCGGCCATCCCAAGACGCGGTTCATCAGCTTCACGGGGTCGAAGGAAATCGGCCTTCGCATTAACCGGCTGGCCGCGGACACGGCGGAAGGTCAGATCTGGATCAAACGCGTCGTAGCCGAGATGGGCGGCAAGGACGGCATCGTCGTCGACGAGACCGCCGATCTGGACGCGGCGGCAGACGCGATTGTAGCGTCCGCCTTCGGTTTCCAGGGGCAGAAGTGCTCCGCCGGCTCCAGGGCGATTATCGTCGAGAACGTCTACGTCGAGATGGTAGAGAAAATCGCTGAGCGTACGGCAAAGCTTTCGATAGGCTTGCCCGAGTCGAACGCGCCGATCGGTCCCGTCATCGACCGGACCTCGTTCTCCAAGATTATGGCGCATATCAATGCCGGTCACGACCAGGGCAGGCTTGTCGCCGGAGGCGGGGCCGGGCCCGATCAAGGATACTTCATCGAGCCGACCGTGTTCGCCGACGTCGCTCCGGACGCCCCGCTCATGCAGGAAGAGATTTTCGGTCCGGTGCTCGCCATCGCGAAAGCCCCGGATTGGAAGAGCGCGATCGAGATCTACAATGATACGGAATTCGGGCTTACAGGCTCCTATTATTCCACCGACGAAGAGAGAATCGCGGCCGCTCTGCAAGAGCTGCACTGCGGGAATCTATACATTAACCGCAAATGCACGGGCGCGCTGGTAGGCGTCCATCCGTTCGGCGGCTTCAACATGTCGGGCACTGACTCCAAGGCGGGCGGACACGATTACATGCTGCTGTTCACGCAAGCGAAGCTGACCTCCCGCAAGCTTGTTTAGCGAAGCCTTCGCGGGCGGGCGACAGCGGGAAGCCGCGCGTTCTATTCTATCGATTTTGACGATTCCTTTTCATAGATTAGACACCGTAGATTTGTCAAAATAGCTTCACTATTACTTCGGGGGAGAGATGCGCATCGCCAAATGATAGAGTCGCAGGCAAGGTCGCTACGTCGCTCAAGTCCATGGAAAGTAGAGAACCGTTTACGGTGAGGAGGAGAAACATGTCTGGAATCAAATGGAATCGTAGATTCATCGCTCTGATGTTAACCATCATGCTCGCCGTCTCCGCGGTACTGCCAACGGCCGCGTTCGCGAGGGAGGAAATACCGGTTGTGCCGGTCGAAACAACCGCGCCGGATATGGAAACGCCGGAAGCCCCGGCCGTCGAGACTCCGGCAGAAGAGGATTCCGTAGAGCCGGACGAGGAAACGCCGCTGCTTGCGGCAGCCGCTGCCGGCGATACGCTGGAGCCCGGAGAAGCCGGGTATGTCGCGTATCAGCATATGAGCGTGCTTGCGAGCACGTACGGCACGAGAGCCGCCAATACGGCCGGCGAAGTTTCTGCAAGGGATTACGTCAGCGCGGCGTTCTCCGAACTTGGTTATGAAACGATTACCCAGCCTTTCACTTATCAAACCAATCGAAATTCGAGCAACGTCATTGCGACGAAGCCCGGCATTTCGTCTAAAGTCATCATCGTAGGGGCACATTACGACGCGGTGACCGCAGGCAAGGGCGCGGACGACAATGCGTCCGGCGTCGGCGTCATGCTGGAGGCTGCTACGGCGCTTAAAGATGCGGCAACGCCTTACACCGTGAAATTTGTCGCGTTCGGAGCGGAGGAGTCCGGCAAACGCGGCTCCGCATATTACGTGTCCCAGATGACGACGAAGGAGAAACGCAATACTGTCGCCATGATCAATCTGGACAGCCTGGCGGCGGGAGACTTCATGTACATTTACGGAAGCGGCGGGGCCATGGGCTTTGTACGCGACCTGGGTTTGTCCATTGCCGACCGTCTGGATCTGGATCTGATTACGAATCCTGGATATCCGGGTTATCCTCAAGGTACGACGGGTAACTGGAGCGATCACGATCCGTTCGACAAAGCCGGCATCCCGTATGCTTATTTGGAAGCAACCAACTGGGATATCGGCGATAACGACGGATATACCCAAACGGCAACCAACGGTTCCTACTGGCATACGAGCAAAGACACCATTGAGCAAATAAGCGAGGATTTCCCTGGCAGAATCGAGCTTCACCTGTCTACATTCTCGACGCTGCTGACGCAAATATTGCTGGAAGTGGAAGAACCTTCGGCGCAAGAGCTCACGCTTAGCACGAACAAGGCTTCCATCTCGGAGAAACGCACGATCGATGTCGAATTCGAATTGCCTTCGATAGCGGGGCTGGGCGATATCGTCTGGCAATACGGCGACAAACCGCTGTCGGATTGGAAGAAGTGGCAGTCCGGGGGCTTTAACGGAGACCCGTTCATCACGGTAGAAGGTACGCCGGTGCTGGAAGACGGCAAGGTTAAGGCTCAAATCACATTCGACCTGCCATTTGGCACCGTCAATCTATCTGGCGGAACGAATCGTTCCAACTATCCGGCTTTGATCGGGACGCGCGACCTGGTCGCGCTAGACAAGAACGGCAGAGTGCTGGCGTCCGCGCCGGTCAAGCTGAACGCTTACGACAGCTACTACAAATATGAAGAATTGAAGCCGAAGATCGACGAAATTACGGCTGCGGCGGCAGAGGCCGGCCGTTACGTCGAGAATCGCGTTCTAGGCCAATCCGTGCAAGGACGCGATATATATTTCACGATTATGGCGAAGGACAAGGCGTCCGTCGACAAATACGTGAACGAAACGCTTCCGATGATGATTACGGATCCGAAGACGCTGCAGGAGCGAATTAGCGCTGGCACTTATACCGATTACAAAGTGCCGATCTGGCTGAACAATATCCATCCGGACGAAGCGCCGGGCATTGACGCCATCGTCAATTTCTTCGAAGCGGTAGCGACGGAAGACAGCATCACCTACAACACGAGCGAAGACGCCGGTAATCCGATGCCTATGACGCTGGATATCGACGAAGCGCTGGACAATGCAATTTTCCTCTTCAACTATACGGAGAATCCGGACGGACGCGTGCTGAATACGCGGGCCAACGCCAACGGCTTCGACTTGAACCGCGACAACTCGTATCAAACGCAGCCTGAGACGCAAATCGTTACGGAAGAGATTGCCAAGTGGTCTCCGCTGTCGTTCCTGGACTTCCACGGTTTCGTCGGCAGCTTCCTCATCGAGCCGTGTACGCCGCCGCATGACCCGAACCACGAATTCGACCTGCTGATCGACAATATGGTCGAGCAGGCGACCGTTATGGGACAAGCGGGCATCGCCAATACCAAATATACGAGCTTCAGCATTCCGTACGAGGAAAACCGTAAATTGCGCGAAGATCCGAACTACGAGCCGAACGGCTACGCCGACGGCTGGGACGACGCTTCTCCTGCTTATACGGCCGTATTCGCGATGCATCACGGAGCGCTCGGCCATACGCTTGAAATTCCCGAGCTGAACGAGGATTCGACGACCGCGTTGTTCTATACGGCTGTAGCGGCGACCCAATACGTGACGGACAACAAGGAACGCCTATTCTTGAATCAGCTGGAGGTTTACAAGCGCGGAATCGAAGGAACCGACAGCCGCAGCGTCGATCCGTATTTGATCAACGCGGACAATGAAGCAATCGGTCGCCCTCGCGAAGAGAACGATAATTTCTTTCCTGACTATTATGTAATACCGGCGGACAAAGGCTTGCAAAAAAATACGCTCGAAGCCTACAAAATGGTCGACTATCTGATCCGCAACGGCGTTAAGGTCGACCGATTGACTCGCAGTGTAACCGTTAGCGGAAAAACGTATCCAAGCGGCACTTATATCGTAAACATGCATCAAGCGAAACGCGGTTACGCTAACCTAGTGCTGTACAAAGGCATCGATGTGTCCGATTACAGCGCGATGTATGCGGAAATCGTTCAAGACTTCCCGGATATGCGCGGCTTCAACAGCGACGAAATCCGCGTGCCGGGCGCGTTCACGGGAGCAGCCTCCTCCGTAACGTCCGTGACGGTGCCTAGTTCGACAAGCGTCGGCAACTACGCATACTTTGTGATCAAGAACACGAACAACGAGGCCGCTAAAGCCGTAAACGAGTTAATCGGCAAAGGAAAAGCCGTGACATTGCTGAATGCCGGAGGCAGCGGCTACGAGAAGGGCGACTTCCTCGTCTCCCGCTCCAACCTGCTGACAATCGCAAACAAGTATTACCTCGACGTCGTACCGTTCGGTTCGGGCGACAAGACTGGCAAGCTGCTTAAGCCGGCGTCCGTCACTGCGACGGGAGTTAACGCGTTCGTGCTTAGGGGTCTTGGATTCACGGTTGCTTCTTCGGCGAATAACGGCGATATCTTGATTAACACGGTCAACCAAAGCATGATTGCGGCCGGCAAGCCTTACATTGGCTTCGGGTACAGCGCGGTTAATTCGTTCAGCAACGCGAATATCGTGCCTGCTTTCACGTATGGTAGAACCGGCTCCTCTCATGAAGGGGTGTACAAAGCGGTCTTCAATCAGGACAGCGTCATTACCGCTCCTTACGGGGACGTGGAATATGCGTACACGGCTTCGGGAGGCTGGATCAACACCGCTCCGGAAGGTGCCGAAATCATTGCGACGATCAGCGACGCCGACGATTTCTTCAAAGCGGGCTGGTGGCCGAATTATGATGACGCCAAAGGCAAAATTATGGGCTTCACGTACAAATCGGGCCTGATCAACGCGACGTTGTTCTCCAACGATTTGGCGAACCGCGCTCATCCGCAGAATCAGTTCCGCCTGATTACGAATGCCATCTTTGCGGCATCGGCTCCGGCCGAACCGGGCAGCATGGATGACGGGGAAGCGTATGTTCCGCCAACTTATCCAACGGATCCAACAGATCCAACAGACCCGACCGATCCAACGGATCCGACCGATCCAACGGATCCAACGGATCCAACCGATCCTGAGGAGCCGACCGATCCGGTCGTCGTGCCTGACTTTAAGGATCTAGGACCCGTTCAATCATGGGCAGGCGATGCGATTAACAAGCTGGCTTCCATGGGCATCGTTAAAGGGATGAGCGACGAAAGCTTCGCGCCGCAGAATCAAGTGACGCGAGCCCAATTCATCACGATGCTGGTACGCGCCTTCGAGCTCGAGGACGGCAGCGCGACCGTATCGTTCGGCGATGTGAAGCGGGGCTCGTGGTATTACGAATTTGTTGCCGCAGGCGTCAAAGCCGGCATCGCTCAAGGCAACGGAGACGGCAGCTTTAATCCGGACAAGCCGATCTCCCGCGAAGAGATGGCCATAATGGCTGCCGGAGCGCTTAAGCTTGTGATGGATACCAGCGTGGACGCTGACAGCGCGCTGGCGAAGTTTAACGACAAAGGCAGCATCGCCTCCTACGCGAAGGAAGCGGTAGCGCTGCTTGCCCAAGAAGGCATCATCAACGGCATGACGGAATCCACTTTCGTACCGCAAGGCGTCGCTAACCGCGCGCAGGCGGCGGTGATTATTTACCGGATACTCGAGCTTCTGGAATCGCGTTGATCGCGTTTCATCGGAAACAGTCGATTTGAATGCAAGACGAATGAATAAAACGGCGGTGCTCAGGATATTTCCTGGCACCGCCTATTTTTATTGGAGTCAGGAGCGTACCTGGCTGCGAAACACTATCCTTTAACCACTATTTGTCACCGCTTACAATGAAGGGGAGGACGATGATATAGAGGGGGAACAGAGACGGCTGGCGCAGCGCATCGTTCAAGAACATGTTCAACAGCCATCCGACGGAAACGAGCTGCTTACCCTTACTAAAGGCAGCGACATCCGTTGCATTATGAATTGATTCTGGATGGAGCCTCTAATTTAGTTGCGTTCTTTACTCTTTGTTCGCTTTTCCGCTTATGTCCACTTCGATGAAGTCTGTCCCGGATACCCTGTAGCCATTTCGAACTTGGGAACCGACGGAGACGGAGAAGTTGACGGAGGTCTGCTCATCTAGCCGTTTGATCGGAACGAGATCGATGATAATCGTTCCTCTGCCGGCTCCAAAAGGCGTATAATTGTTAGCTTTGGCATTGGCTATTTCAACTATCGTTGGCCACTTCTCGTTTGGTTCGGGGGTCGTCCATGTATGAACAAAATCATAGTTTGTTGGATTTTGCGCCGCCGCATGATCAAGCGAAAAGCTGCTATTCATATCATATATTTTCCAGCCGGCAGGCAGGTTGAACGCTATACCGGCCCAATCTAAAGGGTCGAGCTCCATGGATGCGGCGATTTGCAAGGACTCGACCTTTTCGCCTGTGCCCTTGGCGAATACAGCTCCCTCGACGGCCGTTGCGAGGCCGGCTTTTATGGCAGTAACTTGGAAACGTTCGATCGAGATGATGTTCTCGTTGCTAGCAGCATGCGAAGGATAGCTGCTGTTCTTATCGGAATATGCTTGGAATGCCAATATGCCGACGAACACGATAGTAACCGTAAGTAAGTACACAAGGAATGTCCTGAATCCGAACATATGTCTACGCTCCTATGGGTTTGACATGGATCCCAACGCGAAATGGAATTACCATATGATACCATGGGGGCATGCTCATCGACCAGAACGGCCAGCGATAGCCCGAAAAAATCGGGTTACAAGAAAGAGCGCGAGAGCTGGCAAACAAACAGAAACCCCTGCCGCCAGGCAAGGGTTGGAGTCAACTGCGCTTCGGCCGTCCTGCGTTCAAAGCCGCGAAAGCCGTTTGTTCATTTCCCGGAACTTCTCGTTGTGGGAGGATACGTAAGCCATGGTAGGCGCTTCGGCATCGATGTAGCTCATGGCGCTATTGACTGCGAGTACCGCGTCGGTGAATGCGCCGGCAATCAGCTTAACCTTGTTGGAATAGGTTGCGCAGTCTCCAGCCGCGAAGATGCCGGGCAAATTGGTGATGGCATGATCGCTAACGCGGATGCCGTGAGAGCCGATGTCGAGTCCCCACTCCAGCAGATCGCCGTAGCTGCGGGTATAGCCGTGGCTGACGACGACCGCATCCACCTCGATGCGTTCCGCGCTGCCGCTCTTGTCACTAGGTTCGAGCCGCTCCGTGTCGCCACTCTCGGCGTGCTCAATGGTGACGGCGACGATGGCGTCTCCTTCGCCGTGCAGCTCCCGCAGCACGTATGGCGCGCGCACGTACGCGACTTCCAGCATGCGGGACACGCTGCGCTCCATCGCCTGGAACTCCTCGCGCCGATGTACGACGATCACTTGGCTCGCGACGTCCGCCAGCTCGTTCGCCCAGTCGACGGCTGAATTGCCCCCGCCGGATATGAGCACCCGCTTGTCCCGGAACGACTCCGGATTCTGAACGGTATAGTGCAGATTGGTTAACTCGTAACGATCCGCGCCTTGCACGTTCAGCTTGGTCATCTCGGTGATGCCTCGGCCTACCGCGACGAGAATCGTTTTGGTATCGTGCGTTTCCCCGTTGGCTGTCCGCAGCCGGAACGCTCCCCCGGGCAGCGTCTCCAATCCGTCGACCCGCTGGCCGAGGACGATCGTCGGATCGAACGTCCGCGCTTGACCGGCGAGCCATTCGATTAAATTCTCGCAGCGGAGCGGTGGGATGCCGCCGACATCCCAGATCGTTTTCTCCGCGTAGGTATGAAGGAAGCCTCCGAGGTAGTCCTTGCCTTCGATCAGCTTGACCTTCATATCCCGCATGCCGGCGTAGAAGGCCGCGTACATGCCAGCCGGACCTCCGCCGATAATGGTCAGGTCGTACAGGTCCGGATGCTCGCTTTCGGCTCCCCGGGCCATTACTTGAACATCTCCCGAATATCCTTCATACCCTGGGTGAAAGCGATCGGACCGCCGCGCTCCCAAGGGAAGCTGAATACCTTGTACACTTGGCCCTTCTGAATCGCCGGCACGTTCTTGTAAAGCGGGTTCGCCAGCAGGTCGTCGACTAGCTTCAGATTTTCTTCGTTCTCTTGAACAAGCAGGACGAGATGCTCGGCTTCCGAACGAGTGAAGCTTTCCAGCGAATATTGCGCGCCCCAAGTGTCGGTTGCGGCATCCTTGACCGGCGTCAGACCCAGCAGATCGTACAGGATAAAGGATGCGGAGGAGCCGGTGCCGGCGCCGCCATAGAGCTCCAATTGGTTTTCGCGCACGCGCATGAAGGCGACGGGCTCCGTGCCGATCGTTTCGGCAAGATGCGCTTTCGTAATTTCCATTTCGGCATTAAAGCCGTCGACGTTCGCTTTGGCTTTCTCCTCCAGATTAAATACGCGGCCCATCTCCAGATGCGTCTTTCTCCAGTCTACGTTCCACTCGAAATAAACGGTCGGCGCGATCTTTTGCAGCTCCTGCAGATAATCCCGGTGGTGATAGCCCGCTACGAGCAGGTCCGGCTCGGCCTTCAAGATCGGCTCGAAGTCGGCGGAGAGGGGGAAGGTCGCCATGCCCTCCAATTGATCGGCCAAATAAGGCAAAAAGCCGTTTACATTGTCTGCCCGATCGTAGACCGGAGCGGCAACGGGCTTGAGGCCGAGCGCCATAAAGTGGTCAATGTCGTCGTCGTACGTCAGCACGATGCGCCGCGGCTCGGACGGAATATCGATCGTACCGGCAAGCGTCGTGACCGAACGAGTCCCCGGCGTCGCTTCCGGCTGCTCGGTCGCGCTAGCTTCGGTCGAAGGGCTGGCGCTAGTATCGGCCGTGCTTGCCGAGCCTCCGGCATTGTCATTCGCATTGCCTCCGCCGCAGGCGGAAAGCAGTCCGATTATAAGCGCCGACATCGCCAGCAGCAGTCCCCATCTTTGCAATTGTTTCACTTGTTGTTCTCTCCTTGTCATGTATCGATAATGATATTTATTCTCAACAAGAAGAGTAACGCATTTTCGGCAGGAAAGCCATGTACGATTCCCACCGATTATTTGTGGAGTTTTGCAAAATGGGACAAAGTCAGCTTAACGCCTTGAGAGAAGGCGATCGGTCCGCCTTTGCCCCAAGGATATCTTGGAAGCTCGATCAAGCGGTTGCCGAGGCGTCTAATGCTAGGGTGGCTCATCAGACCGCGGTGGACATCTCCCGCGCCGCTGCGCTGGCCCACGAACAGAAAGTCCGCAGGAATCGAAGCCGCTTCCTCCGGCGTCACGAAGTGCTCCCAGCCGTTGACGCTGACGATCGGCGCCGGCGTTAGTCCCAGCTGCTGATATAGCAGCCAGCCGCCATTGCTCATATACGGACTGACTCGAACGCCTTCACGCGTCGACTCCAGGAAAACAAACGTCTTGCGGGAGCACACAGGGAACATCCGGTCGCGCACGGAGCGGACGAGCCGATCGTATTGCGCGATATTTTGCTCCGCGTGGGCTTCGCGGCCAAGGACCGCGGCGAGCTGTCGGTGCACGTTGCGCCAGTCTACCTCCCACATATAATAGCGGGTCGGAGCGATTTCGCCGAGGCCGTTCACGCCCCAGCTTTTCATGAAGGTGCCCGCGATAATAAGCTCGGGCGAGAGCTTGCGGAGCAGCGCAAGGTCGATCGCTTCCTCGCAGCCGATATGCGGCAGATGGGCGATATGCGGCTTGAGATATGGGATCACCGCCTGATCGCCGTCCAGCCCATGGTCCGCAGGCACGGCAACGGGGAGCAAGCCGAGCGAGATGAGATGATCGACTTCGTCGACGTACGTGACCGCGATATTGACGGGCTGGAGCACGCGTCCGTTCCGTTCTTTGCCCTGCGTCCGCTCGCCGGCCGTGCGGACATAGACGGTAGGGGAAACGCCTGTGACTTTCTTGAACATGCGGCTGAAATAATATTCGTCGCAAAATCCAACCCGTCTCGCGACCTCTCGGAGCGGACCGGAGCCTGGCAATATCGTTTTGGCGGCTTCGATTCGCGCTTGGATCAAGTAGTCGCTGGGAAGCATGCCGATCGTCGCCTTGAAGTGACGCGAGAAGGTGCTGGGATGGAGACCGCACCACTTGGCCAGCTTGTCCATTCGAATGTTGTCCGTATAATGGCGGTCGATGTAGGCCGCGCAACGTCGGACCGCATCCGGAGCCGAATAAGGCCCTTGCCGCGATTGTTGCTCCTGCACGACGGTATATAAAAGCTCCGACAGCGCCAGCTGGCGCTTCCAGCGGAGCAGGCCGCCATGGTCCGTATCGCCGCCATCGCGATCATCTCCGTCATGCAGCCGTTCAAGCAGCCGTTCGATCGCGGGGAGATCGGTGACCGACAGCTCGCGGCCTACCGGCAGGGGCAGGCGATCGAAGCCGTCCAGCATCCAGCCGCCGTCCGAGCGAACCGGCTGCATCAGCGTGAACGCGATATAATGGACATCCCAGTCGGCAAGCGCGTCCGCCCGTTCCACGACGTGCATGCCAGGCGCAAGGAGCAGCAGCAGCCCGTCCCGAACGGGAATGGTCGCATGATTGACGGAAAGCTCGCCGCGTCCTTGCTTGATATATAGAAGTACGAACGCGTGCACGCGACGCCTTCTTGGAGTAGAGGATCTTTGGCCCGCAAATCGAATGCTTCGGCGAAGAAACGCGAGTGGTCCCCCGTCGCCTATAAGGGGTCTTTCGCCGGAAGCCGGCGGAAGCGAAAACGGAGACAGGTCCTTTCGCGCGTAACCCGTGCTCGGCGAGTAAGGAAACAGCGGTTCGGACGCAGGTGCTCCCGAAGTGCCGATGTCATAGTCCGTGTCGGGCGTGTTGCGCATGATTCCAGGCCTCCTCGTGGATGAATAGTTTGCAAACCAGCCGTTAAGCGTTAAGCATGTTGCGTTTGCAATCTATTATAGAAGGAAGGCGGTACGTCTACAATGGCCTGTATACGCCGATTCACTTTCGATGGTGTCCGGTCCCGTCGATTTTATTGCGATTTAACAAGGTTCGAATGATAACCTCCGGAATCAGCAGGAGCAAGGCAAGAGACCCATAGATGGCGATCGTATAGCTGCTCGCGTAATCGAAGCCAAAGCCTTGGTGAAATAGAGAGGCAATGAGATGGATGGACATGTTCGTGAAGCAAAAGGCGTAGCTGCGGATCATCCAGTTTCGATGGCGATCGATACGTTTTTTCTTAATCTGGACGAGCGCCATGACGGTGACGAACGGCCAAATCAAATTCAGCGCGTTGAAGCCCATGCTGCTGATTTTCCCGCCGGTGGCGTATGGCGCCATGTACCCGGACGTGATGACGACGACCAGCACCGATCCGACGTAGAGGCAACCATTGGCGCGGTGAAGCTTGCGGCCTCGTTCGAACAGTCGCGCGGAAAAGTTGAGCAGTCCGGATACCATGGCGAGACAGGCGAAAGCGACATGGACGTACATGACGTTCAGCCAGACGGGCAGGTTAAGCTCGCGCTTCAGCCCGGTTTTATGACGAAGGAAGGCGTCGGCTCCGGGATCGACGATATAATTTCTTGCGATAGCGTACAGGATGAACAAGCCGCATACCATGGCCAGCGCCCCATAGCCGGATATGCTTTTTTTCATGGCAGCCGACCACCTGCCCGAATTCCCGTCAGCCTGGATGCGGGCAAGATCCCCGCTCTCGCCGTGCCGAACATGGCATCGCCATCGACTCCGACCTCGAATTTTAAATTCAGCCGCATCGGCTTGGTTACCCTAAGAGACCAAGATAGCGTGTCATCCCGGAGCACGGGCGCAAGAAGATCAGTCGTTTCATCGCCTTGGGTTGCCGTGCCTGTTATTTCGCCGTCGCGGGAAGCGATGGCAAGCCGGACCTGCAGCTTGCCGACCGGCGTTGCGATGACGGCGTCCCACAGGCCGTCAAAGCTTTCGGCAGTCGTTTCAAGGCTGCGGCCGCCATCGCTAGTGACGGCGGACATCATCGTGCAAGAATTCGCCGGTGCGGCAACCGGCTTTCGGCTGCCATCGCTTCCGTTGCCGGTCATCGCCGTGCTTGAGCTAGCCTGGGAGGAAGCCGGCTGAAGACCGCCATCACTGGGTTTTCCTTTCTTCGCTGCTATTGAACTTGCCGGCTCCGGAGCTTCCATGTTTGATGTTGCTGTCTTATCAGTCTGCTGGCTTACCGGCGCTTGACCCGCGGCCCGCCATACCGTACCCCGCCGCTCGTATTCGAATAGACGCTCCACTTCAAGCGCGATGCGAGGATCCAGTTCGCGCTCCACCAAGTACAGGGCGACGTCGAGTCCCGACGTAACCCCGCCGCCGGAGACGAAATCGCCGTCGTCTACCACGCGGGCCCGCACGGGTAAGGCACCGGTCGCGCCAAGCACGTCCATGCCCATATGATGCGTGACGGCCGGCCTTCCTTCCAGCAACCCGCCCATGGCCAGCAGCAGCGAGCCCCCGCAAACGGCGGCGACGAGCATGTCGTATCGTTCAAGCGCCTGCCTCGCCATAGGCGTCAAGTCCGTGTTCGCGGCACGCGCCAGGATGGACGGGATCGAATTCGGGCCGTCTGCCTCAAGTCCGCCGGACGCGCCGGGCACGAGCAGGATGCCTCCAAGCCCGGGATCCAGCTTACGGCTGGCGTCAAGCCGAAGCCCGTTGATTCCGCTTGGAACGGAGCGCGGGCCCTCGGCGCTTACCAGCTCCACTTGCATCGGTTCACTAGCGTACATGGCCGCGGCGCAGAACACTTCGTAAGGCGCGAGGGCATCCAGCAGATCGAAGCCGTCGAATAAAACGATTTGAATATTCAGCATCATGCATTCCTCCTTTAATCTACTGAATCTAAGCTACCAAACGAAAATCTCGAACGATGGGGCAAAAGGGTCACAAAACGGTAACGATTCGTCACAAAAGGGGAAGCGAGCGTTCGTTTCTTCAAAAAAAATGATAAAGTAAGTCATGAAGGTGGGATGAACATGAACGGCACTTCTACGATTCTCGTCGTGGACGACGACCCCAGCATTGCCGAATTGTTGAAGGATTTTCTGGAGCATGAGCAGTTTCGGGTGCTCACGGCCTGCGATGCCTCCGAAGCATGGACCGTATTCCGGATGAACGCGGTCGATTGCATCGTCCTCGACATCATGATGCCGGGCGAGAACGGCTTTGATCTGTGCCGGCGCATCCGCGCGGACGACGACGTTCCGATCCTATTCTTAAGCGCGCGCGGCGACGACGTGGACAAAATCAGGGGACTGACGCTCGGAGGGGACGATTACATCGTCAAATCCGCTTCCCCCGGCGAGATCGTGGCCCGGGTCAAGGCGGTGCTGAGACGTGCCGGGACCAGGCTCGCAAACGCCGAGAGCGTGCTTGAATATGGACGCATCCGGCTGAATATGACAGCCAGGGAGGTGACGGTGGACGGACAAGCCGTCTCCTTGACGCCGAAGGAGTTCGAGCTGCTGACCTTGTTCGCCGAACGCCCGCGGCAGGTGTTCACGTATGATCAGCTGCTGGAGAAGTTCTGGGAAGGCGTCGGCGACAAACATACGGTTCGGGTCCATATCGGCAGGCTGCGCGAGAAGCTCGAAGTCGATCCGGAGCGTCCAAGGCATGTAGTAAACGTATGGGGAGTCGGTTATCGGTTCGAGGGAGGGTAACATGCGGTCGTTACGAATTCGCGCGTTTTTGTTGCTAAGCTTGTGCTTGATTGTTTTGCTGCCGTGGTTGTTCTACTTGGCGGCTTACTATATAGAGAACGGAACCTTGCGGTTCGCGACCGGGCAGGACGGGGACGCGAAGATCGTTGGCCGAATGGACGAGGCGACGGCGTTTATCGATGCGGGCACGGATCGCTGGGACGATCCCGCGTGGCAGAACGAGCTGACGGAGCTGCTGAATCCCTGGGAGCTGGAGGTTATTTTGACATCGGCCGCGGGGGAGAAGGTATTCGGCAGTCAACCGGGGAGCGACGACTCTTCGAAGACCGAGGAACGATATGTCATCATGAGGGATGGCGAACGCTTCGGATCGGTCCTTCTCTACGCGCCGGCATCGTCCGTGCTTCCGCTGCATGCTTTGTTCGCCGGGATCCTGTTCGCGATGCTCCTCGTCGCCATGATGATGAGGAGATTCCTCCTGCGACCGCTGGAAGGCTTAAGCGAGGCGGTCAGGCGAATCGCGGCGGGAGAGCGGGAGATCGAACTGCCGCTCTACAAAATATCGGAAATCGGCAACGTAAGGGACGGAATCGAGGTCATGGTAAAGGGGCTGGAGCGGTCTGCGCGCAAGCAGGCGGAGCTCGAGGAGGAGCGGCGCTTCGTCATCGCGGCGCTGGCGCATGATCTGCGAACGCCGTTATTCGCGCTTCGCGGTTACTTGGACGGCTTGGAGCAAGGCATTGCCAGCACGGCGGAGAAGGTGGGCCGTTACCTGGCGGTAAGCAAAGATAAGGCCGCCCAGCTGGACCGGCTGGTCGAGGAATTATTCGCCTACTCGAAGCTGGACTATGCGGAGCCGGAGCCGGAGACGTCGAACGAATTCGTGAACGTGGCAGCAATACTGAGGAAGTCGCTGGACGGCGTGCGGCCGCGGGCCGAGCGAAAACGAATAACGGTCATCGACCGATTGGCGGGCTATTGCGTGGTCCGATGCGACGCAAACCTACTGGAGCGTGTCTTCGACAATCTGCTGGATAATGCCGTCAGACATGCGCCGGATGGCGGCGAAATCGTCGTCGAATGCGTCCGCGACCAAGACGGCATCGTCCGCTTCGCGGTGCTCGACGACGGACCCGGCTTCGCACCGGCGGAGCTTGAGCGGGTATTCGATCCGCTATATCGCGGAGAGGCTTCCCGCAACCGTTCCACCGGGGGAACGGGACTCGGGCTGACGATTTCGAGGCGCATCATCCGGAAGCACGGGGGCGATCTTTTTGCGGTGAACGGTCCGGAGGGCGGGGCGCTGCTGACGGGCTGGCTTCCGGCGCATAATGAGGGATAATCGACGCTGCAAGCTACCGCTCTAGCAAAGAAGATGGCGCAGATCGCTTGCATGGCGAGAATAGTCCGCATAACCTCCCTCCGCCCCGGCGCGCCATCCTGCTGAACGAGGTGCGCAAAGCGTACCTCAGCCGGACAATCAAAACGCTCGTTTATTTGCCGCATTTTCTGTCGTGGGTAATCTTGGGCGGAATTCTCGTCAATATTTTGTCCACGGACGGCGGACTGGTAAACCGGATGCTTGTCACCGTGTTCGACATCGATCCCATCTCCTTCCTCGGCGAAGGGAACTGGTTCCGCTTTACGCTAATCGCGTCGGAGGTATGGAAGGAGTTTGGCTACGGCACGATCGTGTTCCCGGCGGCGCTGGCGAACATTAACCCGCCGCTGTACGAGGCGGCCGAGGTGGACGGGGCGTCCCGCTGGAAGCAGACGCTGCCCATTACGATTGCGTCGCTCGTTCCGACTTCCCATAGGCGGGAACATCAGGTATAATCTCTATTACAAATTAAATCATGTTTCGCGCGAAGCACGCGCCGCCGATCTCTCTTGAGATTAGCGGCGCTTTTTGTTTTTGGGCGCAGGAAGGAGCTGTATATGGATTTTGAGTCGGAGTTTGAAAAATTCCTGGAGGAGCAGTTGCGCTCCGCAACTGGAAGGAGGCGCGAGATGCTTCTTCAAGACTTGACGGCGGAGCGTAAAATGTTCAAAGAGGTGCTTTGGCCGGGGTTTCGGACATTCCAGGGGTTTATTTTGCAATTCGAGTTGGTTACATTCACGGGGGTAACGATTTATATTGATGTTTTTTATGTACCGTTACGGATCGCATTCGAGAGCGAAGGTTTTGTCGCGCATGCGGAGAACATTACCCGGGATAGATTCGATTTCGAGCGGTTTAGAATCCGTACGATGGCGAGCAAGGGTTGTCTCTATTTCCCGTTTTCTTGGGACGAGTTGAACAAGAAGCCTGACAAATGCAGAACAAGCTTGTTCGAGTTGCTGGATGTGCTTGGGGCGGCGGGGAGTGAGCAGTTGTCGCTATATGAGCAGGCGGTGATCACGTACGCAACATGTATCGACAGGCCAATCCAATTGAAGGATGTGCAGGATTGTTTGAATCGAGGAGAATCGTTAGCCCGAAAGGTACTGAAGGAGCTTCAATCAAAACATTTCATAAAGCCTCTGAGAGCTGGGAAACAGCGCATTCATTCATACGTGTTGACGGATGTTTCTGATCGAAAGCGGAGGTGGAGCAATTTGCTCAATAGTCGATGATTGAAAGGGCGTGGAATGAGTCGTTCTTTGAGTGTTATTAAATCTACAAAGTCGAACGAGTCTACTCAAACGTGAAAAGAAGATAACCTTGAAAAACGAGGCTATAGAGGTCGGCGTGCCGTTGCCGAGTACAATAGCCTTGAAAAACAAGGCAATAGAGGTCGGCGTGCCGTTGCCAAGGACAATAGCCTTGAAAAACGAGGCTATAGCTGTGCGCCAAAATAATTCGTGTAAAAGGGTTCGCCAGCGTTGTCCCGTGAATAGGATAATAACACACTAGGCGACGAGGAGGACTGCGCATGAACATGCAAATGCCGAATCCGTCATCGCGGGACGCCATGGCGCTTGCCGAGCAATACGGAGCCAGCAACTACAAGCCGCTGCCGATCGTGATTGCCGAAGCGGAAGGGATATGGGTAACCGATCCGGACGGCAACCGGTACATGGATATGCTGAGCGCTTATTCCGCGCTTAACCAGGGCCATAGGCACCCGCGTATTATCGAGGCGCTCAAGCGGCAAGCGGACAAAGTGACGCTGACGTCGAGAGCATTCCACAACGAGGTGTCCGGCAGCTTCTTCGAAAAGCTTGCGCGATACGCGGGCAAAGAGGCCGTACTGGCGATGAACACGGGGGCCGAAGCCGTGGAAACCGCCCTTAAGGCGGCTCGAAGATGGGGATGCCGATCGAAGGGAATCCCGAACGACGAAGCCGAGATCATCGTATGCGAAGGAAATTTTCACGGGCGAACGATTACCGTTACGTCTTTTTCGACGACCGAGGAATACCGCTCGGGCTTCGGCCCGTTTACTCCCGGCTTCGTCAGCGTGCCCTACGGAGACCTGCAAGCGCTGGAGCAAGCGATCACGCCGCGTACAGCCGCATTTCTCGTCGAACCGATCCAAGGGGAGGCCGGCATCGTCATTCCGCCGGACGGATACTTGAAGGGCGCGGCTAAACTCTGCGCGCAGCACGGCATAATGCTCATCGCCGACGAAATACAGACGGGCTTCGGACGTACGGGCAGGGGCTTCGCGATGGACTGGGAGGGCGTGACGCCCGATATTTACGTCATGGGCAAAGCGCTTGGAGGCGGCGTCATGCCGATCTCCGCTATCGCGGCGAATCGCGACATTATGGATGTATTCGAGCCCGGCTCGCACGGGTCGACCTTCGGCGGCAACCCGCTGGCTTGCGCGGTCGCTTCGGCGGCGATCGACGTCACGGTGGAGGAAAAGCTAGCCGAACGTTCAGACGAGTTAGGCTCTTATTTTCTGAAGCAGCTTTCGGCCATTCACTGTCCGATCGTTCATGAGATCAGAGGCAAGGGGCTGATGATCGGCGTGGAGCTGCGCGTTCCGGCTAGACCGTATTGCGAAGCGTTAATGAAGGAAGGCCTTCTTTGCAAAGAAACGCATGAACGGACGATTCGATTCGCCCCTCCGCTCGTCATCGGGAAGCGGGATATCGATTGGGCCGTTTCGCGCATCGCGCGCGTGCAGGAATCCGCTGCTCCGTAGCTGCCAGTAAAGTCACCGTGGAGAGGATGAGCGGCATGAACATTTCGCGGGAAAAGGTATTGGTGATTCGCGTTCCGTTCGGTTTGGGCGGCGCCGTCCCGGGAGCCGAACGGGGACCGGATAGCCTGTTGGCAGCTGGTCTGCTGGACGCGCTCCATGGGCTCGCGCCACATGGCGTTAGCAGCGACGAGGTGCGTCTCTCGCTTCCAAACCTGAATGATGCAGCGTCGGCGTCGAACCTAGCGACATCTCCAGGCAAACATGGCAAGCAGAGTCAACCGGGACGTGAAGGCTATATCAATTACGAGGGCCCAGTGCGCGAAATGTGCGAAAAAACGGCCGATCGCGTCGGACGCGCGGCTCTGTACGGCAGCTTCCCTATCGTGCTTGGCGGGGATCACAGCGTCGCGATCGGATCGCTCGCGGGCATGTCCCGCGTATACGATAGGCTGGGCGTCATTTGGATCGACGCGCATGGGGACTTGAACACGGAGAATACGTCGCCTTCCGCCAACGCGCACGGGATGGTGCTGGCAATAGCGTCGGGACTCGCTTCGTTCAAACAGAGCGATATCGGCCAGACCAGGAGGCTGATTCGTCCCCGCAATATCGTGCTGGTAGGCGCGCGCGACTTGGACGAAGGAGAAAAAAAGATTATCCGGTCCCAAGGCATCCATTGTTTTACGATGGCGGATATCGACGAGTTAGGCATTCATGAAGTGATCTCCCGTGCCCTCATCCTGGCTGGGAGCGATTCCGACGGCATCCATGTCAGCCTGGACATGGACGCGCTGGATCCGAGGGAAGCGCCGGGAGTAGGGACGCCCGTGCCAGGAGGAATCACGTTCCGGGAAGCCCGGCAAGCCATGGAGCAGCTCTCGGCAAGCCGTTCTATCGCCTCTCTTGATATCGTCGAAGTAAATCCGGAGAGGGACGCGGAGGGACATACGGCGAAGCTTGCCGTCAAGCTGGCCGCTGCCTTTTTGGGAAAGAGGCTGATCTAGCCAATAGGAAAGCTGCCCCAAAATCGCTGAAACCAAGCATCAAAAAACGAAACCGCCGCCCCGTTATCGCTAAACCGACTGCAAGGTCCCCCGAAAGCCGTCTCGCGATGTCCTTCGGGAGACCTTTTTTGTTCCGAGCGCGAAGCCTCGCACCAGCGACAACAACCCGCCGGCAACGCGCAACGCCAAGGCAAGTCAGCCCGCTCTTACGCTCGCTTCAGCCGGCGAAATCCGAGTACGTGGATAGAATTTCCTCATTCTGAGGAAACTAAGCCCAATGCTTTCACTCGGACAATCCAAAGCATAGGCGGTGAAACGATGAGCTTGCTGAGCAAAAACGGCAACGGACAATACAATAAAAAGGCTTCAACCCCGATTGGCGTAAACCACACGATGGCGGAGTACGAAGGCATGGAGCTGGACGGCGATCTTAAACGGCTCGAAGCCGTCATTCAAGAGACGATCGGGGACAGCGCCGATTTCTCCGTTCGCCACTTCCATATTTTCGGCAGATACCCGTCCGTGATGTATTGCTTCTCCCATATGGTGAAGCAGACTTCCATTAACGAAGAAGTCATGAAGCCGCTCATGACCATGCCCGAGCATCTGGACTGGGATTCCATGGACAAGGACAAGCTTGCCGAATTTCTCGTCAATCAAACCTTGTACCATTGCGGCGTCGAGACCGAAACGGTCATGGATCGGATTCTTTGCGCCTTGCTAGCGGGCGATACCGTAGTCGCGATAGAGGATGTCAAAGCATGCATCGTCGTCTCCACGCGCGGCATCGACAAACGAGGCATCGAACAACCCGCCACGGAGCAGGTCATTCGCGGACCTCGCGAAGGGTTTATCGAATCGCTTGGCACGAATCTGGGGTTGATCCGCTATCGGCTGCAATCGACCCAGCTTCGGGTGGAGTCCAGGGAGATCGGCAGAAGAACGAAAACCAAGGTTGCCGTCTGCTACATGCGCGACATCGCCGATCCCAAGCTCTTGGAGGAGCTTGATCGCAGATTATCGCTCATCGACATCGACGGCGTGCTCGATTCGGGTTATCTGGAGCAGTTTATCGAAGACAACAAATGGTCACCGTTCCCTCAGGTGCAATATACGGAACGCCCGGACAAGGTCGTGGCGAATCTGTTGGAAGGCAGGATTGCCGTTCTCGCGGACGGCTCGCCGCTTGCGTTGATCGTGCCTACCGTGTTCGGGCAGTTCTACCAGACGGTAGAGGATTACACGGAGCGTTTTCTGCTCATGAGCGCGATCCGGCTCGCCCGGCTTGTCGCTTTGATCTTCTCCTTGGTATTTCCCTCGCTGTACGTCGCCATCATCTCCTTTAATCCCGAGCTGATTCCGACGGAATTCGCGGTGGCGGTCGCGGGCGGCCGCGCGGGCGTTCCGTTCCCGGCCGTCGTCGAGGTCCTCATTATGGAGGTATCCATGGAGGTGCTGCGCGAGGCGACCATCCGGCTGCCCCAGCAGGTCGGCGGAGCGCTCTCCATCGTCGGCGTGCTCGTTATCGGACAAGCCGCCGTCGCCGCGGGCTTCGCAAGTCCAATCACCGTTGTCATCATCGCGCTGACAACCATCGGGTCTTTTGCCACGCCAGCTTACAACGCTGCGCTAGCTCTGAGGCTGCTCCGGTTTCCGCTTATTGTCGGAGCGGGAGTGTTCGGCTTATACGGCATCATGATTGGCTTAATCGTGATCGCCAACCATATGCTCTCGCTTAAATCGCTGGGCGTGCCATATCTGAGCCCCTTGGTCCCCGGCAACTTCCAGGGGATGAAGGATTTGCTGATCCGCAGCCCGTTGGACTGGATGAACCGAAGGCCATCGTTCCTGTCGCCGCAGGATGACGTCAAGCTTCGCAGACCGGATAAGCAAACCGAAGGAATCGACGAAGAAACAAACAACCCCTAGCGGAAGGTGCGATCCGAGTCATGGAAGATTCCAAAGCTAAACCGAGAACCGTAACGGTCATTCAAGCTTCGGCCATCCTCGTCAGCACGATTATCGGAGTCGGCGTGCTTCCGCTTCCCTTATTTGCGGTTAATGCCGCCGATTCGGGAGCTCCGCTCATTACGCTGCTAGGCATTGCGGTTGCGCTGGGGGGACTTGCGTTAATCACATGGCTAGGCATGCGTTTCCCGAATCAGACCGTCATCGAGTACAGCAGAGTTATTGTCGGCAAGTGGGCGGCGGCTGTCGGCAGCATGGCGATCATCCTGTTCTTTGCCGTTCTTACGTCGCTTGCGGCAAGGGAATTCGGCGAGGTGGTCGTCACCTCCGTTCTTAAGACGACTCCGGTCGAAGTGACGGTCATTGTTATGCTGCTGCTTGCCGCCGCTTCGGCACGCAAGTCGATCGTCGACTTCGCATACATGCATACGTTTTATTTCCCGTTTCTTCTCGTTCCTTGCCTGCTGATCGCCATGTTGTCGCTTAAAAATGCCGAGGTGCTGAACCTGGAGCCGATTATGTGGTCGCCTCCCGACAAGATCGCGATGGGGACCCTGACGATAGCGGGGTTGTTCCAAGGCTCCTTCATCATCACGATGATCATACCGGCCATGCGCAAGCCCGACAGAGCGATGAAAGCCAGCTTATCCGGCATAGCGATTGCAGGCGGACTCTATCTGATTATCGTGACCGCCGCCGTCAGCGTATTCGGAGCGGAGGAGATCAAGCTGCTGCTGTGGCCGACGCTGGAGCTGGCGAAGGCGACTTCCTTGCCGGCCAACGTGCTCGAAAGGCTGGATGCCGCATTCCTCGCCGTCTGGGTAACGGCCGTTTTCACGACTTTGCTGTCCAGCTACTTCCTGACCATATACGCAATAAAGCAGTTATTCAACCTCAAGGAGCATAAGACCTTATCGTTTATCGTGCTGCCGTTCGTATATTTTATGGCCATGCTGCCGCAGAACGTTAAATACTTGTATACGATTATCGAAGATGTCGGGCGAATCGGTCTGCTTATTACGATCGCATACCCGGCTTGCCTTCTGTTGATCGCGCTTGCCCGGCGCAAGAAAGGGGCGAAGTCATGACAAGCCGAACGATTCGCAAGCTTCTTCTGACATGTGTCGGCTTGCTGCTCGTCCCTTTGCTTAGCGGCTGCTGGGATAGGCTGGAGATTGACGATCGTGCCGTCGTGCTTGGCGTTTCCATTGACGTGGCGAGCGAAGAGGAGGCTGAGCAGGAAGATGAAGTGACGCATAATAAAGGATCGCTGCCGCCTCCCAAGAGCGGGATGGTTCGGGTTGGCGTACAGATCGCTTTGCCCGGACGAATTCCTCTCGGACCTGGCGAAGCGGGAGGTGGCGGCGGAAGAAACAACGAGACGGTTTGGGTCATCTACGTTGTCGGCCATTCCATTGACGACGCGTTTATGAATTTGCAGCAGCAAATTTCCTCGCGCATTTTTTTCGGACATTTGCGGGTTATCGTCATATCCGACGAGATTGCGAGGAAAGGGATCAACAACATCAACGATTACTTCCGGCGCAGCCCGGAGGTACGCCGCATGGCCTGGATGATGGTGTCCAAAGGCAAGGCGTCCAAATTTCTTGTCGCTTCGCCCAAGCTGGAACGCGTACCGACCCTGTATCTGATGTCCACGCTGGAAAACGGCATCCAGATGGGCAAGTTTCCGAAGGACTTCATCGGTCAATTCTGGAGCCATTCCACGAAGAAGGGGCAGGAGGGCTTCCTCCCTTACGTCGATATTAAGGAGAACGAGAACGTCGGCGTTCAAGGGCTTGCCTATTTCAAAGGGGACCGTTTGGTCGGCGTGACCAAGCCGCTCGAGATTGCCGGTTATTTGGGTCTTAGGGGCATTAATCCCGCGGGTTATCGGGCAGTCGTTCAGCTTGATCCATCCGATCCCAATACGATGGTGATGACGAACGTCACCCATCGGTATTCGCGAATTAAACTCAAGATAAAGGATGGAGTTCCGCAATTCACCATTTTAGTTGAGCTGGAGGCTAATCTGGAGGAAAAGCTGAACGACGACATCTCTATCGCCGATCCCGAGACGATAAGGAAGCTTGAGAAAATCCAGAATGAAACCTCCGTCACGTTCTACCAGAATATCATCAAAAAAACGCAGCAGAAGGGGTCCGACATCTTCGGCTTCGGGGAGCATGTACGAGCTAAGAAGCCCGGGTATTGGCACCGTTACGTAGATTCCAAGGAGAAGTGGCAAGAGATGTACGCCAAATGCAAATTCGACATTGAAGTCAGCGTCAAAATCCGGCGGGTAGGCATGAAAGCGATGTAAAAGGCGCACGGAAAGGGCGTACGGAAAGGTGGAATAACGGTGGAGTTCGGCATGTTTACGATCGGAATGTCCGGATATCTCTGTCTGCTCTGCGCGGCATGCGGCTTGTACCTGCTGGCCGTCGACCGATCAATGGCCCGGAAAGGGAGCAAGGAATACGCGATCGCCAAAACGTTCGGCTGGATCCATCTGATGGCTTCCGTCGTCTTGCTCCTTTTGCTTTGGTTGTTTTAGGCCCTCTCGCGCAGGGATCATAAGCTTTCATTGAAGAAGAGCAATTAGGCCCGCGCCGTCCGCGCGGTTTTTTTGCCGTCTGCAGAGAATTGTTCATTTTTCGTTAATACCATTGCAAAGTATCATTTTTTGTTGATCTGGCAAATAGTAACGCTCGCCTTGTCTCCTATACAATTACACTATCAACGAGGCAACAAGGAGGAAGCACATGTCGCAAACATCAACAGAGCAGACGCATGCGGGAACAAGGCAGCTAGAGCCGCGGCGCAGAAATCTTATCCAGCGTCTCCTGAAGCAATGGGATATTCAGCTCATGGTCTGGCCGGGCATTCTGCTCATCTTCGTCTTCGCGTACATCCCGATGTACGGCGTGTTGACGGGGTTCATGGATTACAGCATCTTCACGGGGGGCAACATCTGGGAGAACCCTTGGGTGGGCTTCAAGCACTTCGAGATGTTCTTCGATTCTCCCGAATTTTATAACGTCATGCGCAATACGATCGCGATCAGCTTCCTGAAATTCATCATCGGCTTTCCCGCGCCGATCATTCTGGCGCTTATGCTAAACGAAGTGCGCCACATGTTCTTCAAGCGGATCGTGCAAACGATTACGTATTTGCCGCATTTCCTTTCGTGGGTTATCGTAGCCGGACTATTCATGTCCATGCTCGCAACGGAGAACGGCAGCGTGAACATGCTGCTGGAGAAGATCGGGGCAATCGACGAGCCGGTCAACTTCCTCTCCATGTCCGAATATTTCTGGTCCATCCTGATCTCGGCCAACGTGTGGAAGGAAATCGGCTTCGGTTCCATCGTCTACTTGGCGGCCATCGCCGGCGTCGACCAGCATCTGTACGAAGCGGCGGATATCGACGGCGCCAGCAAGTTCAAACAAATTTACCTGATCACGATTCCCACGATCATGCCCGTCATCGTGATCTTCATGATTCTATCGATCGGCAACCTGCTAAGCGCAGGCTTCGAGGATATTCTCCTGTTAGCTACCAATCCCGTGCTCAGGCCGGTATCCGATGTCATCGATACGTACGTGTACCGGGTCGGCTTATCGAACTACCGATATTCGTACGCAACGGCAGTCGGATTGTTTAAGGCCGTCATCAGCATCGGCATGCTCGCCATCGCGAACTACTTGGCCCGCAAATCCGGCAACAGCTTATGGTAGAAGAGGCACATTGGACCAACGAGGAGGCAAGCCGCCATGAAGCGCATAGCAATTAGCGATCGGCTTATGCTGATCTTCATCTACGCATTTTTGATTCTATTATCGTTCAGCGCTTTTTATCCGTTCTGGAACGCGCTCGTCGTATCGTTCAACCTCGGCATCGACACGTCGAAGGGCGGCGTCACGTTCTGGCCGAGGGTATGGACGCTCGAGAACTACGACATCGTTTTTAATGACAAAAGACTGATCAACGGCTTCTTCGTATCGGTCGCGAGAACGGTCGTCGGAACGGTGACCGCCATCCTGATGACGGCATTGCTGGCTTACGGCATGTCCAAAAAAGATCTGATCGGCCGCAATTATTACATGCTGTTCTTCGTCTTCACGATGTACTTCGGCGGAGGTTTGATTCCGACGTTCCTGCTTATCCGTTCCCTCGGCCTGATGAACACCTTCTGGGTATTCATTATCCCGGCGCTTATCAGCGTATGGAACATGATCATATTCCGCACCTTCTTCAAGAGCTTGCCCGCGGGTCTCGAAGAGTCCGCCCAGATCGACGGCTGCACGAATTGGGGCATCTTCTTCCGTATCGTGCTCCCGTTATCGGGTCCGGTAATCGCGACGCTGGCATTGTTCACGGCCGTATCCCATTGGAACGACTGGTTCATGCCCAGCATCTACATCACGAACGAGCATCTCGTACCGATCCAGACGATGCTGCGCCAAATCCTGAACGCCAACATCGTGACCGAAATGTCCAATAACATCGATACCGCTTCCGCGGCTCGCATCGAAGGCTTGCGGACCATCACGACGAAGTCGCTTACGATGGCGACGATGATGGTCGCCACGCTGCCCATCATCCTGGTGTATCCGTTCGTGCAGAAGTATTTTGTCAAGGGCGTGCTGATCGGCTCGCTGAAAGAGTAGGACCTAGGGATTGGTTTGAGGCGTAACCGCTTTGGACATATAATGAAAAGATGAGAGGGGTAGTACAAGCATGAATAAAGGAAAGAAACCGGCATTGCTTACCGTCACTGCTGTTCTCGCTCTCGCTACGGCGCTGGCGGGCTGCAGCGGCAACAACAACTCCGGCACGAACGCGCCGTCGCCAACGGCGGCAGGGGAAGCCACGAAAGCGCCGGAAGCCGGCGAAAACGCGTCGGATGGATGGGTGTTCGGTTCCGAGCCGCTCGAGTTCAGCATGTATGGCCACTATAATTGGTATGACGTACCGGCATGGGACAGCACGGTAGCAGGCAAGTGGCTGATCGAGAACAAACAGTTGAACATCAAGCCGGTATCCGCGGGCGGCAATCCGGAGCAGAAGCTCAGCACGATGATCGCGAGCAACGATCTGCCCGACGTGATGTGGATGGACCGCGGCGCCGACGTGGAGAGACTTCGCCAAGCGGGCATGCTGGTTCCGTTCGACGACTATCTGGATAAATATCCGAACCTGAAAACGTGGATGGGCGACGACCTCAATCTGCTCCGCTCCGAAGACGGCAAGCTCTATCAATTCCCGAATTGGTACACGGGCCGTCCGAACGGAAACTCCGGCTACGTCATCAACAAGAAGATTTACGAGGAATTGGGATCGCCGAAGCTGGAAACGACGGATGATCTGTATGCGTACCTGACGTCCGTCAAAGGCAAATACGGCGATACGGTCGTGCCGTTCGAGCCGCATCTCGCGAAAGACATGCAAGGTCTCGGCGTGCTGTACACGGCATTTGGAGAAAACGCCCTTTATTCGTACCTAAATGAAGGACTTCGCGCGGTTCCGCAAGGCGACACGCTGACATCCCTGTTCACGGATCCGGTATTCCGCGAAGCCCAAAAATACATTTCCAAGCTGTACAGAGAGAAGCTGATCTCGCAAGACGCGTTCACGCAAACGGTCGACCAGATCGACGAAAAGGTGATGCAAGGACGCGTGGCGGTCTACGCTTCCTCCAGCCCGACGGTTATCGCGATGAACGCGCATAACGAGATGGTCAAACAAGATCCGAACTCCGGCTATTTCATGATCTGGCCGATCCACAAGGAAGGTTTGGACAAAAACAAGATTTACCCCGGCACTTACACGGCGCTGGGCTGGAACGTCAACGTCATCACGAAAGCCGCGAAGGATCCGGAAAAAATCTTCGCGTTCCTCGACTGGTACACGGGTCCGGAAGGTCAATCGCTGTTGTTCTTCGGTCCGGAGGGCAAGAACTGGAAGGGCTTCGACGCGGACGGACATCCCGTCTTCACGGATACGTACGACGCCAACGAAGTACTCGAGCTGCAGAAGGCGCATGACCCTATCATGTGGAACGGCAACACGGGCTACATCGATCCGGCGAAGATGAAATACGAGAGCAAGCTGCCGAAGGAAGAGCAAAACTGGGCGGCTCGCTACCAAAGCGAAATCACTTGGCCTACGCAAGCGAACGCGACGGAGTTCATTAACCTGAATCCCGAGCCGGATAGCGAGCTGGGCATCGTGAAGCAGCGCGTGGACGATATCTTCACGCAAGCTTACGCGCAATCCGTCATGGCCAAGAGCGACGAAGAGGTCGACAGCATTCTGGACAAAGCCGAGAAGGACGCGCAAGACGCAGGCTATGCGCAGCTTCTGGAATTCCGTACGGAAGGCTGGAAGAAAAACAAAGCGGTTATTGCCGGTCAATAATTTCAGAGATAACCGAGCTTATTAAACAGGCACTTCAGTTGTGCAACCGCAGGGGAAGGGTATACTCTAAACGTATACCCTTTTCCACGTGGAAAGAAAGAGTAGGAGTGGAATGCCGTGTACAAAGTATTGCTCGTCGACGACGAAATTCTGGATCTCAAAGGGATGCAGACCTTCATACCGTGGAAGGATCTCGGGATGCAGGTTGCCCATGCGGTGACCAGCGGCTTCGCGGCGGCCGAAATCATCGAGAAGGAGCCGATCGACATTCTCGTAACGGACGTGAGGATGCCGAATATGTCAGGACTGGAGCTTGCGCGCAAGGCGCTAGACAAGCAGGAGAAGATCAAAATTATTTTCGTAAGCGGCTACCAGGACTTTAATTACGTCAAACAAGCGATGGCGCTTAACGCCTGCAGCTACGTGGTCAAGCCGATGGACGATAACGAATTAATCGAGTCGCTGCAGAAGCTGCGCGAGGAGCTTGACGCCGAACGCCAAAAGGCCGAAACGGAGCAGTTCTACAAGGGTATGATTCCCATCGTCCGAAACGAGCATCTGCTCCGGCTGCTGGAAGGGTCGCTCGAGGACGGCGAATTGCAGGCGTTGCAGCGCGAATACGAGCTTGACCTCCTTTGTTGGCCGGTGCGCGTCGTCGTAGTCGAACGCGATGAGTGGATGCTGAAGCGGGACGTCGAAGACGCGGAAACGAATGCGGACTGGTCCGGGCAGTTCGTGCATGCCGTCTTTCAAGCTTGCGGCCGATTGCTGATCGACCATGTCTGCAAGCTGGGAGGCAACCGCGTTGGATTATTGCTGGATCAAGACAAATCGCCGGAGCAGCTGAAGGAGGCGTTTACGGAAGAGCAGCAAGGCTCGCCGTTTACTTTCACGATAGGGGCAGGCGAAGCGGTGGATTCGCCGCGGGCTCTTAAGGATTCCTACCTGCATGCGCAGCTAGCGCTGGATTATAAGGTGTTTGTCGGAAAGGGCCGCATCATTCGCCACGAGGAATTGCAGCAAGCCCAGGTGAAGGACGTGCAAAGTCTGGATATCCAGCTGGACGCGCTGTTCGAGGCGATGACGGAATACGATCTCGTCAAGGTTCACGACGAGCTGGGGATGCTGTACGGAATCGCCAATAACCTGCGTTCCAAATATACGATTCAGAATTTCACCGTATTTCTTATTATGAAGCTGGACGCCCATCTGCAGAAGGTGGGAGAGGACTTGTTCCAAATGCTGAATCTGGACCTTGGAAGCCTCGACGATCTGCTGCGGTACGAGACGATGGACGAGATCCACTCTTGGCTGAGGTACCGGATCTATGAGCTGTCCGAGCTTCTGCAGAACAAGAAACAGAAGAAGAATTGGAAGCTCGCGCACGATATCGCGGCCGACGTGAAGCAGCGGTTGCACGAGAATATCACGCTCAAGGACGTGGCGGAGAAGTATTCGTTTTCCCCCAACTATTTGGGGCAGATCTTCAAGGAAGAAATGAACACGAACTTTAGCGATTACGTGGCCACGCTCCGGATGGAGAAGGCCGGCGAGCTGCTCGCGGGCACGAGCCTCAAGGTCTATGAAATCGCCAATCTGATCGGGTATCGCTACCTGCCGTATTTCAGCCGCCAATTCAAGGATTATCACGGCATGACGCCGCTGGAATACAGGAGAAAGAGATGAAGCTATTCAAGCGATACAAATATTTGCCGTTCGGCTACAAGCTGATGCTGTCCTACTGTCTATTCATCGTCATACCGGTGGTCGTCATCGGTTATTTCGCCAATTCCATCTATATCAAGTCCATCCGGGAGCAAATCGAGAGCAGCGTCAACGGCACGCTCATCCAAGTAAGCGATAACGTTTCCTACAAAATCGACGATATGGTCCGCGTTTCGGAATTTCTATATTATGACAACACGCTGGCCAGGCATCTGCGCAACTACGAGAAGGGCTGGGTGGCGTACGAGGCGACGGTCGACCTGCTGCTGCCCAAATTCGAGACGTACAAGCAGGCGCCGAGCATCAAGATGTGGCAGTCCATTTATATCAAAAATCGGGAGTTTCCCGAAATTTATTTGAACTACAAAGGCAAGGACCCCCTCGCGGGAGGCATGAGCCGGTACGACGTCTACCATCTGTCGAGGATCGAGGACAAGAGCTGGTACGCCGACTTCCCCGAAGAGGTGTACGGGCAGACGATGCAATGGCGCCAGATCGAGGACGATGTCGAATACGGCCGCATCTCGCTGCTGAGACGGATGGTCGACGTCCATGTCGTCAGCAATATCCAAGAAATCGGCTTCCTGCGCCAAAGCGTCTATTTGTCGGAGCTGTTCCAGACGGTCGACTTCACGAAAATCGGCAATGAAGCGGCGATCTATATCAAGGACGACGCCGGACGCGTCATGCTGACGTCCGGTCAATCGGAGCTGCGGTACGGGGACGCTTGGAACGAGGAGGCGTTTGGGGAAAATCTGGTCATTACCAAGGTCATCCCCAAGCTGAACTGGAGCATATCCGCCGTCATTCCGAACGAGACGTTCGAGACCAAGATTAACGAGATCCGGCTGCTGACCTTCTATATCTGTCTCGTGTTCACGGTCGTCTATTTTGTATCCGGGGCGCTGTTGTCCAACTACTTCTCCAGGAAGGTGGGCAAGATCGTATCGGTTCTCGATTCCTTCCAGGAAGGCAGCTTCCACAAGCGGATCAACTTCAAGGGCAACGACGAATTCAGCCAAATTTCCCGGGCGCTCAACGAGATGGGCCAAAATATCGGCGAGCTTATTCACAAGGTGTACGTGGCCGATCTGGACAAGAAGGAAGCGGAGCTGGACATGCTGCAGGCGCAGATCAACCCCCACTTCCTGTACAACACGTTGTCCTCGATCAACCGGCTGGCCAAGTTCGGCGAGCTGGAGAAGCTGCAGCGGATGGTGATGGACCTCGCCAAGTTCTACCGGCTGTCGCTGAACGAGGGACGTATTCTGCTGCCGATTAGCGACGAGCTGGAGCAGGCGAGCGCGTACATCAACATCCAGAAGATCAAATACGAGGAACGGATGGGCGTCAGCTTCGATATCGATCCTCAGATATTGAACTACGGCACGATCAAGCTGATCATTCAGCCGTTTATCGAGAACGTGCTGGAGCATGCCTGGTGCGCGGACCGCATCCATATCCGCATCGTGGGCGAAATGGAGGACGAGCATACGGTATTGTTCAAGGTCATCGACGACGGCCTCGGCATCAGCCGCGAGCTGCTGGAGCAGATGAACGATCCCGAGGAAAGCACGAGCATCGGCTACGGCATCCGCAACGTCAACCAGCGCATCAAGCTTTACTACGGAGCGGCGTACGGCGTCTCCATCTTCAGCCGCCTTGGCATCGGCACGACCGTCAGCATCCGCATCCCGGCGGAGTCGCCGGGGGAGAAGGAGTAGGGGCGTGGCGAGTAGAGCCGAGGGAGTATCAGTCGCTAAGTCTCGGAGACTGCGGTCAAGAGAGCCGGGAGTAACGGGTGAAGTCTCGCGACTGCGTCGGCAACCGTCCTCGCCAGGTTCCGCTGCCGCGGCAACAGCCGCGCCCAGGCCCCGCCGCGTCGGCAACCGGCCCGGCCAGGTTCCGCTGCCGCGGCAACAGCCGCGCCGAGGCCCCGCCGCGTAGGCAACCGGCCCGCCAGGTTCCGCTGCCGCGGCAACAGCCGCGCCCAGGCCCCGCCGCGTAGGCAACCGGCTCACCCAGGTCCCGCCGCCGCGGCAACAGCCGCGCCCAGGCCCCGCCGCGTCGGCAACTGTCCTCGCCAGGTTCCGCTGCTGCGCCAACAACCCCACCAAGGTCACGCCTCCGCAAATTCTAACGGACAGAAGAGACGCTTAGCGGCCGTTTTCTGACATATTTAAATTGTAACGGACACAGAAGCCCCTATTTGACGAAATTGCTGCCCCTTCGGCAGCGATTCTCGCAAATAGCGTTATCTGTGTCCGTTACGTTTTGAAAAGCACTGATTCCAATCAAATAGTGCCCCCTGTGTCCGTTAGCCGCCCCCCGTGCAACATGGGAATGGTGTAAAAGGACTAAATTCCATAAAATGGATGATAGAGTGGGTTTGCGAAAGGGAGGGGATGGAAGTGTACGGCAAAATTCGAAGTTTGGGTATGATGACTGTAGGCGTTCTCGTGCTCGCCGTTATCGTGTTTTTAGTTATCCAGTTTTTTAGCAACAGAACGCATGTCGTCGTGGACGAGGCGATTGCCACCGACATCGAGGTTGCCATCCAGAACTCGCAGATCGTCGTTGTCGGCATAGTGTTGGACGATAAGGGGGAAGCCAGAAATTTAAGGCGCGATTCCGCGGATCCGTCCGAGGAGGATTCTTCCGTCATCGTGCCGGGAACGGACTATCCGGTGCTGGTTACCAAGGTGCTCAAGGGATCCTTGGAGCCGGATGCCTCCATTCAGATCGCCGTGCCGGGCGGGAGCTACAAAGGGAAAAAGTCGAAGCTGCGCGCCACGCTGAACAAAGACGAGGAGTACTTGTTTATGCTTGCTCCGTCGGGCATGGGCCATCCGCATTATTTCGGGATCATCGAACCTTCCATCTATCAATTCAAGGACGGCAAACTGGTGGCGATAAGCAATGTCGAGAAATACAAATCCGCCTTCCAAGAATCGTCGATCACCGAGGAAGAGCTGTTCGAGCGGTATGCGGCAAACGCAACCGAATAAGCATCTTCAAGCTGTCCGCTGAAGGAGAGTAGCCTGCCCAGTATGATCGAGCAAAGGGTTATACGCGCCCAAAAGCCGCATCGACTCCACCTGGGAGCCGGTACGGCTTTTTCAAGCTTAACCTGTTAATAACCGCCCTAAAGGTCGGGCAATAGGGCCGCGTTGCGAAGCTCCGGGAAGCGGAATTCGACATTTCGACGAACGTCCGACGCGTCGTCAAGGTCCATGGCCTCCTCGGCGAATTGCCGCAGAGCATCCATGTCCCATTGCGCCGACTGCCTAAGCTGCCGCCCGACTGACGATAACGAGTCGTTGCTTACGCTGAACGCATTTAGGCCCATCCCGAGCAGCAAGGGAACGGCCGCCGCCTCGGCCGCCATCTCGCCGCACACGCTCACCTTAATGTTCGCGTCATGCGCGGCGCGGATGACGCGGTGAATCAAGCGAAGCACCGCCGGCTGCAGCGGATCGTGCAGCTCGCCGAGAGAAGCGGAGTTCCGATTGGCCGCCATCGTGTACTGGACGAGATCGTTGGTGCCGATGCTGAAGAAATCCGCTTCCCGCGCCAGCCGGTCCGCCATCATGGCGGCGGAAGGCACCTCGATCATGATCCCCATCTCGATATCGCGGTCAAACGCGATGCCGGATCTCGCAAGCTCTACTTTTGCTTCCTCCAGGGCGGCCTTCGTCCTTCTCCATTCGCCGAGCGTGGAGATCATCGGGAAGAGCAGCTTAATATTGCCGTAATCGCTCGCCCGGAGCAAGGCGCGCAATTGCGTACGAAGCAACTCCGGACGCTTCAAAGAAATTCGCATGCCGCGGACGCCGAGAAACGGATTGTCCTCGTCCTCGAGCCCTAACAAGGCGAGCGGTTTGTCGCCGCCCGCATCCATGGTGCGTATGACAATGGGCGTTCCCGCGTCAAACGCGGAGATAACGGCGCGATAGGTTTCCAGCTGTTCGTCTTCCGAGGGGAAATCATCCCTGCCCATGTACAAAAATTCGGTGCGGAACAAGCCGACGCCGCCGGCACCGCGGTTGTGCGCGGTTACGGCCTCGGCTGCCGAGCTGATGTTGGACATGAGCAGCGGTCCGTCATCGCCCTTGTTCGGCAGGGGGATGTGGATAGCGGCCACGCCTTGCGGCCCGCATGCAAGCTCCGCATTGGTTCGATCGCACTCATCAAGCAATTCTCCGGACGGATCGACGGTTACCGTACCGCTTGTTCCGTTGAGCAGAACCAATTGCCCGTCGCGGATGTCTTGCAGACGTTGGCCGATGCCAACAACGGCGGGAATGCCGATGGAGCGCGCGATGATGGCGAAGTGGGAGGCGGCGCTTCCGCTGACGACCGCAACTCCGGAGATCGTCCGGGGATTAAGAAGCACGGCCTCGGAAGGCGATAAATTGTCGCAGATGAGCACTAGTCCCTCCGTCCCCGCGATTCCTTCCAATATGCCTTTTTCGCCCCTCAGAACGCGGATGATCCGACGAACGACATCCTCAATATCTTGCGTGCGCTCTTGGAAAGAAACGGGATCCAGGAGACGCAAAGCATGCAACACCTCTGCCATGGCTTCTTCGAGCGCCGCTTGGGAGGTATACAGCAAACGGGATATTTTGTCCCGGGCTTTCCCGATCAGCTCCCGGTCCTTGAGGAGAAAGATTTGAATCTCTATAATTTCAGCCTCTTCCGCGCGGCCTTCCGCAACGAGAGATTGCTTGATATACGCCAATGCCCGACCGGATTGATCGACTGCCTCGTCGAACCGTATTAACTCGGCGGCAACGTGCGGCGGTGCGACCGTACGCGTATCGCGCCGCGGCGGCGAAGCCGGTATTTGGAGCGCGCGGCCCCAAGCGACACCGGCGGAAGCCGGTATTCCTTTCAACTGCATAAGCCAATGCCTCCCCGTTATCAATGTTGTACGAAGCTTAATGCAGCGCCGTCAGCACCGCGCCTATCGCTTCGATAGCCGCTTCCGAATCGTCGCCTTCCGCCATGACCTCGATTTCGTCTCCGAATTTGGCCCCGATGGAAATCATGTTGACCAGACTTTTGGCGAAGAACGGGCTTCCGTCCTTGACCAGGTAGCTGTCCGACCGGTGCCTTGAGGCTGCTTCCACGATTTTGAGAGCGGGGCGAGCATGAATGCCCGTCGGATTCATAACCCTATATGTTTTTTTCATTCTTATGCACTCCTACAGAATGGCTTTAATACGATCCTTCAGCTTCTCCGCTTCCATTCCGAAAATGGCGTGAACCGAGCCTTTGCCCAAGCGGATGATCCCAAGCGCCCCCAATCTCTTCAGCTCGGCATCGTCGACCAGACTTTCATCGTGCACCGTCAAACGCAAGCGGGTAATGCAGGCGTCAATGCTGCTGATATTGGCCGCGCCTCCCAAGGCATCCGCAACGGCCGCGGCGAGGTCGCGACGGTCGCCAGCGCTGCCGGCGCGGGCACTCGGGCTGCCGGCGCGGCGTTGGTCGGCCGCGTAGTCCGCGCCGAGCCCCGAATCGTCGGTCGGCGCGAGCGATTCCTGTCCGCCGCCCCGACCTGCCGAGCCGTCCGCCGGCTTTATTTCGCCGGCGTCGGCGCTGTCCTCCGGTTCGCGGCCAGGGGTCATGAGATTGAATTTTGCGATGATAACTCGGAACAAAACGTAGTAAAAGACGGCGAACAGCAGGCCGATGGGCAGAATGAGCAAAGGTTTGGTGGCAAGCGGATAATTGATGACGTAATCAATGAAGCCCGCGGAAAAGCCGAAGCCGTGCCGTATGCCCAGCTCGACCGTAATATAGCCGCTGAGACCCGCCAATAGCGCATGAATCACGTATAATAATGGCGCGACGAACATAAACGCGAATTCCAAAGGCTCGGTGATTCCGGTCAAAAAGGACGCCAGCCCGGCGCTCACAAAGATGGAGGCGATCAGCTTGCGTTTCTTCTTGCTGGCGCTATGAATGATGGCAAGAGCCGTCGCGGGCAGCGCGAACATCATGATGGGGAAAAAACCGGCCATCAGTTGGCCGGCTTCCTTGTCCCCGGCAAAAAAACGATTTAAGTCGCCCTTGAACATTTGGCCGGACGCGTCGACGTAAGAGCCGATTTGAAACCATGCGACATTATTCAGCACATGATGAAGACCGAATGGAAGAAGCAGACGATTGGCCGTAATATACACAAACGCCCCGATGCCCCCCAGGTCGATCATCCAGCGGCCGAATTCATCCAGCGCATGCTGGATGGGACCCCAGATCATGCCGAAACCGACCGAGATGACGATCATGGAGGAAGCGGTGACGATGGGAACGAATCTCTTGCCGGAGAAAAATCCGAGCCAGCCCGGGAGCTGAATTTGATGATACCGCTTGTAAAAGTAGGAGGCTACAAGTCCCGACAGCAAGCCGCCCATCGCCCCCATATTCAGATCGTTGTCCATATGGGACCACTCCGAGAACACGATCGGCATTTGCCGCAGGACGTAATCCAGCACAAGATAGCCGATGACCGCCGCAAGCGCCGCCACGGCATCGCCTCCGATGCCGATCCCGATGCCGATCGCGAAGATGAGGGGGAGATTGTCGAATATCGCGGACCCGCCCGCATCGAGGAACGGGGCGATATACCGGTTCAGCCAGACGCCGAGTTCGCCGAGCTTGAAATCCTGTTCGTAATCGATGTTGCCGAACCGGAGCAGCAGCGCGGCCGCAGGCAGCACGGCAACGGAAAGCATAAGCGATTTACCGATTTTTTGCAAAAAAGCAAGCATGCTCCGACCTCTCCTCCGCTCAGGTAATGGGCTTCAGCATAATCCGAAACGCGTTAGGCTCCCCGACGCGGACATCCCGATAGTCGCAATCGACGGATGCCGAAAGCTGTTCTCCTCCGATGGCGACGAAGATGGCGCAGGCGGGATAACCCGCCCGGCGAATCGCGGGTAGATCTAATCGAAGCAGCGGCTGTCCCGGCCGCACGCGTTCGTTGACGTTCACCAGCATATCGAATCCCTCTCCGCGCAAATCGACGGTATCGATCCCGATATGGATCAGCAGTTGCAGACCGGACGCATGCTTAAGCAGCAAAGCGTGTTTGGACTCGGCGATATGGCTGACAATCCCGTCGTAAGGCGCGACGACGCAGTCGCTTGTCGGCTCGATCGCGACTCCTTCTCCCAAGTAACCGCCGGAGAAGTTGGGGTCGCCGACCTCCCGCAGAGGGAATAATCGGCCCGCAACAGGAGCCGCGGCTTCGACCAGGTCCGGACGCTGTTTCCATTTGTTCAGTAACACCGCTATCCCTCTCTCTCTCTTTGTGGACAAGCTCTCTAGTACAACTGGAATAAGCGGTGCAAGTGAATCGCCATATAGCCGATTTCGTCTTGCGAGACTTCGACTTGCATTTCCTCATGAATCAACCATGCGATATCGGAAGCCACCGCAAAAGCTTCGGGATAATTGTATTTGAGCTCGGCAACGATGGGATTCACGACCCGGCGTCCCTGCATCAACCGTTCGACGACGGCGCGCATATGCATGACTAGCCTCGCGTAGTCCTGGCTTGTCCGCTCTAGCGGAAAGCCCTTGCTGCGTTCGATATATTCGACGATGCGGTTGACGAGTCCATTCAGCTTGACCAATTGGCCGACGGAGGACGTGCCGACGCAGGAGTGGACGTGCAGGGCCAGAAAGCCGATTTCGTCCTCGGGTATGGGGATGCCGAAGCGCTCGCTGATCATGACGGCCGCTTTCGCGGCGATTTCGTATTCCAGCGGGAAATTGATTTTGGTTTCGTGCAGGAAAGGGTTGTTGATTTCCATGCCGTTCCGAAGTCTGTACAAGGCGAACTGAATATGGTTGGGCAACGCGAAATACACTTTGGGCTGCACGGGCGTGCCCAAACTTTCTTTCACGTTTTCCACGATTTGCTCGGAAATGGAAATGACCTCGGGATCGATGTTCTCGATCAAGTCCTGATATTCCTTTATCGGCTGCTCGTCGTCCAGCCGGTAACGCTTTTCGATTCGGGGATCGGCCATGCTGATCCATTCCCGGCCCTTGGAAGCAAAGCCGAGACCTTTGCCGAAGAGCACGTATTCGATGGACGTACGGGAATCCACGGTCAGAATGACATTGTTGCCAACGATGCGGTCGATGCGCTGTACTTCTTTCCCGGCCAACGTTACCCCTCCTGTGGATGAATTAAAGCGACAAAATTCACGGCTGACGGAAGTTTCGGTGCGGACAGAGCGCTAAAAAAAGAAAAGGCCGAAGATGCCGGCTTCACGGGAAGCTCGGCACTTTCGGCTCATGCCTAGTTAAACTAGTAGCACGCCAATCGTAATTATTAATATTAACTTATGATAGAATAGATGACGTTAATCTGTCAATTCAAATTATCTTAAAAATGTAAGCGTTATTGATAAAAGTGGAAGCGGTTTATATTTCTAAAAACATAAAAAATAATAGAGTGTTGACAAGATAATAGTTACGAGTTATGATTTTTTCAGCCGAATACGTAAGGAAACATAACGTGCAACCGAAAGGGCATGAGTTATGCAAGCAATCATTGCTTGCCTAACCCATGCCCTTTTTTCTTTGCCATAGGTTTTCAGCGGTTGGAGGCTACCAAACGAATAAGGGGTGCGATGGAGATGAAATTGAAACAAACATTGGCAGGCGGAGTCGCGGTGGCTCTGACGGTGGCATTGACGGCTTGCGGAGGCGCAAACAACGGCAACACGAACGGCGGAACGCCAAGCGCGTCGCCTTCCGCGACGGAGGGGGCGGGCAATGCCGGCTCCGAAACAAAAGGGCTTACGGGCGAGTTCGAGATCCAATATTTCGTCGGCGGCTACGGGGATTCCTGGTGGAAGGAAGTCATCGACGGCTTCCAAGCGGCCAACCCGGAGCTCAAAATTACGCAATCGGCGGGCTCCAACATTAACGAGCAGATGAGACCGCGGTGGATTCAAGGCGATACGCCGGACGTCGTCTACATTGACGGAGCGGGCTCCAACGAGCGTCAGATGATCGAAGATGGCCAACTAATGGACATTACCGAATTCTTGAAGGATGCCCAGAATGCGGACGGCACGAAGCTGACGGATCTGCTGATTTCGCAGCCGACGGCTTACGAAGGGGATAAAAATTACACGCTTCCGCTGGTGTTCGGTTCGTGGGGATTGTTCTACGACAAAGCCCTCTTTAACGAAAAGGGCTGGAAGGCGCCTACCAACTGGGATGAATTCGTAGCAACAAGCGAGCAAGTAAAGGCTTCGGGCATTTCGGCGCTCATCCATACCGGCGTATACCCTTACTACATCAACGGCGGCTTGGTCGATTCGGCCATCGTGGCGGCCAACGGGGGAGACGGCTCCATTCTGACGAAGCAAGCCAATTTGGAGGAGGGAAGCTTCTCCGGTCCGGCCGTTCAGAAGGCGCTGGGTCAGCTGGTCGAGCTGGTCGACAAAGGTCTCATCGATCCGGGTGCGGTATCGCTTAACCACACCGATTCGCAGATTCAGTGGCTGCAGCACAAAGCCGGCTTTATCCCGAGCGGGTTGTGGCTGGAGAACGAGATGAGCAAGGATATTCCCGATGGCTTCGAATTCGGATTTATTCCTTCCGTCGCTCAAGGCGCAGGCGAGAACAACATCGTCATTCCGTACACCAACACGATCGCGATCGCCGAGAAAGCCAAAAACCCGGAAGCGGCCAAGGCGTTCGTGCAATACGCGTTCACGGAAGCCAACGCCGTTCGTTGGGCGGAGTTGACCGGCGCCATCATGAACGTCAAAGCGGATCTGACCAACACGTCCGCGAGCGAAGTGGTGAAGGAAGCCATGGCGTTCTTTAATTCGGACTCCACGACGGTTGCTCCGGTTGCCGTTCTGAACGCCGACGTAGAGAAAGCGAAGCAGGACGCGACGATCGCGCTGGCTACGGGACGCATTAAGGCCGACGAATGGATGGAGCGCCTTGAAGCGGCTGCCGCCAAAGCCCGCAAGTAACTAAAGTAAGAAAGTAAGCCTCCGCCTTCGGCCTTCCGAAGTCGAGCGACATGCGGCAGTGCAAAGCGAAGCAACTCGGCAGCATAAGGCAGGTTTATGTTTTACCGTCAAATAGAAGAGAATTCCGTTCTAAGCGTGCTTAACCAGGCAAGGAATGGCGCCCGAACCGGGCGTCATTCCAACTGGCAGCTTAGGTTCAACGAATGCACGAAAGAAGGTAGACACAATGACGCAAGCTGTTAAGCGAAGAGCGTTTTTTATCCTGTTTTTACTTCCGACCTTTTTGTTTTTCTGCCTGTTCACGCTTTATCCCATTGTCAAAGGGGTACAAATCTCGTTCTTTGACTGGTCGGGCGGAACCAAGGACATGGACTTTATCGGACTAGACAATTACAAGCAGCTGCTCAGCGATCCCATCGTCGGCACGGCGGTCGGCAACGACTATTTTCTAGTCGTCACCAAAGTCATCGGCATCATGCTTATCGCCACTTTTTTCGCGGTAGCGGTTACGCGGCTGAACGTGTGGGGAAAGAACGTTTACCGAGTGCTGTTTTTTATCCCGAACGTCATCTCCGTCGTCGTCATCGGCGTGTTGTGGAGATATGTATACAATCCTAATCTTGGCTTTCTCAACTCGTTCCTCTCGTTGTTTACCGAGGAGAGGGTGCAGACGGCGTGGCTGGGCGAACCCCACACGGCCATGCTTTCGCTGCTGTGGCCGTCCATTTGGGCGGGGATCGGCTTTTATATGATCTTGCTCGTCGCTGCCATTTTATCGATTCCTGCCGAGCTGTACGAAGCGGCCGATCTCGACGGAGCCTCCCAAGGCCGGCAATTCCTGTCCGTCACGCTGCCGCTGATGTGGGAGCAGATGAAGGTAAGCATCCTGCATATCGTGATGACTACCTTGAACGGCTCGTTTATTCTCGTGTGGATCATGACGGAAGGCGGCCCGGACAACTCGACCCAGGTGATGGGCTCCTACTTATATCAAATGGGCTTTAGGCAATACCATATGGGATACGCGGCGACCATCGGCGTGCTGATCCTGGTGCTCTCCCTCGTGACCACTGTTATCTTGCAGCGGATCATGAAGCGGGACACGATCGAATTGGCATGAGGAGTGAAACCAACCGATGATGATGTTAACCAAACAAAACCCCATTGCCCGTCTCATTACGTACGTTCTTCTGCTGTTGTGGACGATGGCGGTCGTATATCCCCTCATATGGACGCTGCTCGGCTCGCTGAAGGACAATCCGCAATTCATGCTGAAGCAGCCTTGGGCTTTGCCCGAGTTCCCGTTGCTTTGGGAAAACTTCACTTACGTATGGGAGAAATACGGCTTTCATAGCTACTTCACGAATTCGATCCTGGTGACGGCCGGCAGCATAACGCTCTCGCTGCTTCTCTCGGCGACGACGGCTTACGTGCTGGCGAGATTCGCGATCAAGGGCGGACAAGTGCTTTATTACCTTTACCTGTCGGCGATGATGATCCCGATGATTCTGGGTCTGATCCCGCTCTTCTTCTTGCTGAACGACTTGGGACTCGTGAATACGATCCCCGGCCTGATTCTGGTGTACACGGCAAGCGCGCTGCCCTTCGGCATCTTCGTGTTGGTCAGCTTCTTCAAAACGCTGCCCAAGGAGCTGGAGGAAGCGGCCTATATCGACGGAGCCGGATATGCCCGAACCTTCTGGTCGGTCATGCTGCCGCTCGCACGCTCTGGCTTGATTTCCGTCGCCATCATGAATTCCTTGACGATTTGGAACGAATATATTTTGGGCTCGGTGCTGGTGAATAAGCCGGATCTGTATACGCTGCCCATCGGCCTGGCCGTCATGCAGAACGAGATGCAATACCGTACGGAGTGGGGGCCGCTGTTCGCGGGACTGCTCATGTCCATCGTGCCCGTGCTTATCCTCTACGTCATCTTCCAGAGGCAGATTGCCGAAGGGGTCACGGCAGGCGCGGTGAAGTAACCACAACGATTATGTTCCGGAAAGGAAGAAGGGTACATGCGCAAACAATTCAAGGCATTCGTCATGGTCTTAATCGCCGCGGTCTGGTTGTCCAGTCTCCCCGTATACGCCGCGGACGACGTCACGGTTGATCCCGAAAGTTTTGTTGGGGCGGAAGAAGTTATGGTAGACCCCGAGAGCATTGCCTCCGCGGAAGACGGCGCGGGGGCGGTAAGCTTAGCCGCCGCGGCTGCCCCCGTCAATTATCCCGTGCTGGAAGATGCCTTTGTTAGAAAATCAAAGGCTACCACCATCTATAGCTTGGAAAATATTACGTCGGCCCATGGAGCCCAGTATGCGGATCAGGGCATTACGGTCATCAATTCCAAATATTTTGGAACGGATGAAATTATAGCGACCATGAAGTTTGATTTGCCTACGATCGAGGAGTTGCAGGAGAAGGATCTGAGCCGGTTCGACTTCGTATTCAGCATCTTCAAGAATGCGAATCCCGACAAAGGCAACCAGACCTATATCTTTCATTATTCGACCGAAACGAACTGGAGCGAAGGAACCTTAACCTGGAACAACAAGCCGGCGTTTATCGATAGAACCGGTACGAACGAGTTATTCAGGTTCGACATTGCCCAGAACGACGTGTACGAATTCAAGCCGGACGCGCAGAAAACAATTACGACCGATATTTCCGATACCATCGTGAATTTGGTTAACGAAGGGCATGAGACGATCACCGTGTTCGTGACGGCTCTGGGTAGCTTGGATTCCTCGCTTCTTATTCATAGCAAAGAAACAAGGGACGAGGCCAAGCGTCCGAAGATCGTCGGCTCCGACGGAACGGTTACAGAACCCGAACCTGGCGACCCCGTCGACCCGACCGATCCCGCCAATATCGCGTACCAAAAGCCGGCAAGGAGCAATCTGGCCAAAAATTTGGCGGCCAACGTGACGGATGGCAACGTAAGCACGACATGGTCCGGCATTTTTTATCCCTCTTACGTGGACATTGATCTGATGGACCGATACGATCTGAGCGAGATCAAGCTGCACGTGCCCACGGGCAAAATCACGAATTATACGCTCTACGGCAGCAATGACGGCGCAACCTACGACAGGCTCTACCAAAAGAGAACAAAAACAGCTGCGACGGCCGAAGGCGACACGATCGTTCTCGAGGAAGGGACCTCCTACCGCATTATCCGCGTCTATATGGAATATACGCAGGGAGAGAATACCGCTTACCTGTCCGAAGTAAAAGCGTACGGCACGAAGATGGATACCCTTACGGAGCCGCTGCGAGATGGCGATTTCGAGGAAATCCTGGGCATGAAGGACTTCAAGGATACCGAATACGCCAATGCCATTACGGACGAGGAAACCTACGAAAACATCTACGGCATCGTGGAGCGTACGGTCGGTCCGCAATACCGCGACTGGTTCACGTTCGAAGTCGCGCCGAACACGGCTAACGACAACGATTACTTCGAGCTTAGCGACAAGGACGGCAAGATTCACATCAAAGGAAACAAAGGCATTTCGATCACGACCGGACTTAATTATTACTACAAAAACTATCTTAACGTGCAAATCTCCGAACAGACGATACAGGTTAAGATGCCGAATTCGCTTGCGCCGATCGGAAGCGGCGCCGTGCGCAAGGAAACGGAATACAAGATCCGTTACGCCTTCAACTATTGCACGCTCAGCTATACCTTTGCTTTCTTCGGCATGGAGGATTGGCAGAGGGAGAACGACTGGCTGGCGCTGAACGGCGTCAACGTCGTGCTGGACCTGGCGGGTCAGGAAGCGACATGGGTCAAGTTCCTCATGAACTTCGGCTATTCCTTCGACGACGCGAAGGACTGGCTGACGGGCCCGGCCTATAACGCTTGGCAGTTCATGGCCAATATGGAGGCCTTCGGCGGTCCGGTGCCGGACGGCTATCTGATCGATCGGGCGGAGCTGGCCAGAAGCTCGCAGCGTTGGAAGAACTCTCTCGGCATGCAGACCGTGCTTCAAGGCTATGCCGGCGTGGTTCCTACCAACTTTAACGAGTTTCAGCCCGGCGTCTCCGTGATCAAGCAGGGCACCTGGAACGGCTTCAGCAGACCGGATATGATCGCCACCGACTCGCCTCTATACGACGAATACGCAAGCCTGTTCTTCGAGGCGCAGGAATTCGTATACGGCAAGACCTCGCATTATTACGCGGCGGATCCGTTCCATGAAGGCGGCAAAAGGCCGAGCGGATTAAGCGACGCCACGATCGCGGAAGAAGTGCTCAATTCCATGATCGAATACGACGAGGACGCCGTATGGATCGTGCAGGGCTGGCAGAGCAATCCGACCAACAATCTATTGAACGGCATGGGCGATCGCAGGAACGACCATGTATTGATCGTGGATTTGATTAAGTACCCGCTTGCCAGCTTCACCAAATACAATAAGACTTCCTACGACAGCACGAGGCTGGATTCGGTTGAATTCAACGGCACGAACTGGGTATGGGGTCTTCTGGCCAACTTCGGCGGCAATCCTTCCATGCACGGACAGATGGAAGTGATGGTGAACGATATCCAGAATGCCAAGAAAACCAGCCAGCATATGGCGGGTCTCGGCATTATTTCGGAAGCGCAATACGATAATCCCATCATCTACGATCTGATCTTCGATCTGGCTTGGGCGGACGACAGCTTCAATCTGGATCAATGGATCGCCAAATATATCGAAAGACGATACGGCGGCACGTCCGAGAAGGCCAGACTGGCATGGGACATCATGAAGGATGCCAACTATAATTACGGGGTCCGTTTCACGACCCAGGTCTTCGGGATGAAGAATACGACGCCGCAAAACTATGTTAAGCAAAACATCGCATACGGCGCGGACAAGCTTGAAACGGCCTTCCGTTTGCTGACGGACGACTTCGATAAGTTTAAAGACAGCGAGGCTTATCTGTACGACCTGACGGAAATCATGCGTCAATTGGTAAGCAATTATTCGGTGCTGGCCTACAACGAGCTGCTGACGGCAAAAGAAGACAGGGATCTGGAGGCATTCCAGGAAGCCAAGGCGAATTTCCTGCAGTCTTTCGACGTGCTTAATGCGGTACAGGCCACGCAGAAGGATCAGCTTGCCGGGGAGTGGATCGGCAAAGCGCAGGATCTGGCCGAGCCGTACGACGATTTCACCAACGACGCTTTCGAGATGAACGCCAAAACCCTGATCTCGACCTGGGGCTCGAGGCAATCGCACGGCAGCTTGAAGGAATACGGCTGGAGAAACTACGAAGGCATGTTCCTCGACATGAACAAGAACGTCTGGCAGACGTATCTGGATAAGGTGGAAGCCAACCTTGCGACAGGCGCCGCCATTCAGAACATCAGCGTTTCGGGCTATTTCGACGTGTACTGGGATTGGGTTCTGGGCCAGCAAAGCTATACCCGCGATGCCAAGGATTCCTCGGAAGAGCTCAAGGAAGTCGTGGAGCTGGTCATCGACAAGGCGATGTTGTCCGGCGAGCTGGACCCCAACATCGGCAACAGGGCGCTCGAACGGGCTGCCGCCACGAATGCACAGCAGGTAGAGGGCAAATTGGATGCGGCAACGGACGGATCGTTGGATACGGGGGTCGCCTTGCAAGGAAGCAGCGAAATCGCGGCGCCTGAATTGATTGTCGATCTGGTTGGACAATTCCAGCTCTCGAAGCTGCAGGTAGCGGCGCGCGGCATCACCTTCGCCGGTTACGAGGTGTACGTCGGCAGCGATAAGAGCACATGGACGAAAGTGGGAGAGATCGCGGCTGGCGAAAGCTCCGATACGGCCGACGAGTTCGCGTTGACGGACACCCAGGGCAGATACGTCAAGCTTCAAGCCGTTGCCGGCGAGGGAACGGGCCAAAAGCTTTCCGTACAAGAGATCAGAGCGTACGGGGAGCAAATTCTTCCAACGCTTGATCACCTGACATCCTTGGTCGGCTATGCGGATACGATCAATCTCGGTTCAAGCGAGCCGAATGCGGACGGCCCGTTTAACTCGGCTTTGCAGAATGCCAAGCTTGCCTTGGAGATTCAAGCGGCTCCGGATGAAGTGAACAGCGTCTATTGGACGCTATACGAAACCATTTTGAAGCTTAATTTGAGCGGGTTGAAAAACGTAGCAGCCACTCGGCCCGTAACCGCTCATAACGATCCCGGCGGCAACTCCGTAAATTTGACGGATAACAGCACGGATACGGTATGGGACTCCGGAAGGCTAAGCGCTACCGGTCTGCCTTACGAAACGACCATTACGCCGGGCTGGGCCAATATCGCGTTAGGCGATATTTATAACGTGAACGAAATTCAAGTGATCTTCGGTAATAACAATCAAGGCTTATGGCATAATTATGAGCTTTACGCAAGTCAGGACGGCGCGCAGTGGACGAAGGTCGCCGAGAAGACGACAAGAACGACGCCGAACGAAAGAGAAGACTATCATAGCTTGGACAACGTGAAAGCCAGCCATATTCGAATCGTGACCACCAATATCCAAGAGGCCAGCGGCAAAAGGGCTCCGTATCAGGTCGCCGAAGTACGGGTACTGGGCTCTGAGCTGGATCCCGTGACTTCGGTTGCGGATATCGAGGATGTGCGCGTGCCGCAGCATGCGAACGCCGACGAGCTGCTGGCGCAGCTTCCGACAACCGTAGCGGCAACGTTGGAAAGCGGAGCCGTCAAGTCGGCTCTAGTAACCTGGGATATCGCAGGCTCGGAATATGACGGCGCGACTCCGGGCGAATATACGGTGACCGGGACGCTAACTCGCGAATATAACCCGAATGAGCTGACGGCCAGCGTCAAGGTAATCGTAGAGGCGCCGGGCGAGCACGAGCCTCCGGCATGGCCGGCAGGCAGCACCCTGCAAGCATCGAATATCGGGAAAACAGGTTTGACCTTAACGTGGACGGCGGCTGAAGATCAAGACGCCGTGACCGGGTACAACATCTATCGCGGAGCCTCGTTGATCGGCACGACCGATGGCGATAGCCGCACGTTCAACTTAACGGGTCTGTCCTCCGGCACCACGTATACGTTCCGCGTCGAGGCGGGCAATGCCCATGGCAAGTGGACGACGGATGGCCCATGGACGACCGTTGCCACGGAGCGGGACAACAATACGGATACTCCGGTCGTCACTCCGGGGCCAACGCAAACAAGCGAGCCGGGCCGGATTAACGTCAAGCCCGTAACGGGCAATGACGGAATCGCGAAGGCGACGATCGGCCAAGAAGCTTACGACAAGGCGGCCGCAGGCGATGCCAAAGTCGTGATAACGGTGGATGAAGCGCCGGGAACGACGGGCTATGAAGTGATTCTGCCGCCTAATGCGTTGGCTGGCGGAGACAAGAAGCAGTCGCTGAGCGTTCGCACCCCGCTGGGTACGGTCGAAGCGGCAGCCGATCTGTTGCCGGAAGATGTCTTGGGGGCGAAAGAAGTTTCCCTGTCGGTTACGAAGGCTCATGGTGCGACGGGAGTAGACATTGGGTTGAAAGTAGACGGCAAGGAGCAGCCATGGCGCAACGCGAAGTCTCCGCTGCAAGTCGTGCTCCCTTATACGCCTACTACGGCAGAATTGCTTGATCCGGACCATATCATCGTATGGCATGTGGACGAAGACGGCGTGGCGAAGGCGGTAGCATCCGGCAAGTACGATGCCAAGCTGGGCGGCGTCGCCTTCAAGGCCGAGGAGACGGGCCGCTACGAGATTCAATACGTCCACAAGACCTTCAATGACGTGCAAGGATACCATTGGGCGAAAGAAGCGATTGAAGGAATGGCGTCCCGCGGCATTATAAACGGTACGACAACGGAGACTTACAATACCGGCGCGGAGATCAAGCGGGCGGACTTCATTGCTTTGCTGGTGCGTACGTTAGAGCTTGAGTCGGAAACGGAAGAAAACTTCGACGACGTTGCCGAAGATGCATACTACGCGGAGGAAGTAGCCGTCGCAAAGGCGCTCGGCATAGCTCTAGGAACGGGCATTAACGAGTTCAAGCCGGAGCAATCCATCTCCAGGCAAGAGATGATGATCCTTATCGACCGCGCGCTCGATCAGGTTGGAAAGTCGCTTGCGAAAGGTTCGGCAAGCGATCTGGAAGGCTTCGACGACCGCGAGGAAATCGCCGGTTACGCCGAGCAAAGCGTGGCGAATCTCGTGAAGAGCGGCATCGTGAAAGGCAAAGGCGAAGGGATCGATCCCGCCGGCCAAGCAACGCGAGCCGAAATCGCGGTGTTGATCGAACGGTTGTATCGGTACGTATCTTAAAACGACATGGCAAGAGGCTACCCGTGGGGTAGCCTCAGATTGTAGAGAAACCCCACGTTTTTTCAAACGTCGGGTTTCTCTTTTGTTTTCTTAAGTTGTTTTTGAGGCGGTTTAGAGTGGCCTATGCCTCCTTAGCCTTCCTTTCTAGGTGGAAGGCGAT
>JAESFX010000102.1_pt1 | contig 116198 bp, 106 predicted proteins | sample 9269501 | NCBI WGS metagenome assembly JAESFX01 (sample SAMN14515570, study PRJNA621655) | algae metagenome | isolation source: Desmonostoc geniculatum HA4340-LM1 and co-occurring heterotrophs from cave... | place: USA: Maniniholo cave, Kauai, Hawaii | collected 2009-07-28
TAATTAACCTGTATTCCATCTCGAACGAGGTATACGATTATTATATCGAAGCCTTATGAAATACTTGTGAATCATTTCACACCTTAACTATACTAATATAACTGTCTTGACATCTTGTAGCACCATACGTAGGCATCTGCTTTTCCTTGAAGCCCGAAGCAGGAAACGGAACATTTTGGGTGTATGCCTATGACAACTTGTATTTCATTTCTGTCATGGACTTCATTTTTGCCCATGATGTCCAAATGGAATATCCGCAAACGCCCTTCTTATCCTTCAGTTCTTACGAAACCTTTAGTTATTACGAAACCTTTAGTGAATTACGTCTGTCTCCCTCACAGACATTGCATGATCGCAGTGTAATGGGGTACGTAGGAACGGAAACCCTTTTTCGCAGCTTGCTGCGTAAGAACATCCCCATGCGCTCCGTCAGCATTTCATTAACGCCTGTTTATTATGAACATCTATTGAAACAAAAGTATCCGCAAGATTATCGTTATTTGATGGAAAGGTTGAATCGCATTCATGGAAAGATTGAATTGCCCGAGCTATCTTTTTTGCTGCAGCAAATCCGTACCTATCGTCCGAGCGGAATCGCGGCCAAGCTATATTATGAGAGTGTAGTTGTACAAGCTTTGTCCTTGCTTATGAACCAATCGTTGCCCGAACAGAAGCATCGACTGACGGACGAGGATATTGCCGCTTTGCACACTGTCTGCGAGTATCTGGACGTTCATTATCGAACCAATGCCATTCGCGTGCAAGAATTGGCAAAAAACGCGTGCATGAGCCCCTCAAAGCTGAAATACGCGTTCAAGCAACAATACAACTGTACAATTTCCGAGTATGTTTCAAGAAAACGCATTCAACAAGCGCTCGAATTGCTGCTTAACAGCCGTCTGGATATTGCACAAATTGCCGGACAGGTCGGCTATAAGAAAGCGAGCAGCTTCTCCGCCGCTTTCCGCAACGCCACCGGTACTCTTCCGAACCGTTACCGCAAGCAGCATAAGGGGGTATTGTAGCATGAAGCTAACGTTCACCATGGAAAATTATTTGGAAGTCATTTACGAGCTCTCATTGAAAAGCGGGGGGGCCCGGGTATCGGATATTGCCAACAAGTTAGGCGTAACGAAAGCGAGCACCAACAACGCAATGGCTACACTATCCGATTTGGGGTTAGTGGCGCGAGAACGGTATAAGGAAATCTATTTAACTGAAGACGGCATCAAGTTCGCCGAAGCGATCCATCATAAGCACAAGGTTGTACGCAGCTTCTTGCTCCAAACACTGGGAATTGATTTTTCGCTTGCGGATCGCGAAGCTTGCGCCATCGAGCATGTTATAAGTAATGAAACCGTTGCCGCCATTGAACGTTATTTGTCTTCCTCCCCTTCCCCTTCAATCACAGGCACAAACATCATTGAGACGGATGCACAATTAAAGTAGCATTGACAATTCTATCATTTATAAATATTTGTAAATGTTGTATCCAACTCCAGTTTCAACTCATTTTGAGAAAACTGTTCCCCCATAAAAACAGCGACATCATGCACCTTTCCTTGCGGCTGAATGCGAAGTAATTCTAATTGCCGGTATGCAAATTGAAACAACATACGTTCCCCGGTTTCAGCTGAGGTAAAAATACCTTTTGCCCGGTAAACCTTGTCCGGCAATTGGCTTACGAAACGTTCAAAACATTCACTGTCAATCGGTTGATGAAAATAATGCGTATAAACCATGACATGATCGTAGGAATGCGAGTGTTTCCCATTATGCTCATGGCGGTGGTCATGGTGGTGATGTTCGCATGCATGATGTACATTTTCTTCATGATGGTGACCTTCTTGAACAAGAACAAACTCATCCACTTGCATTACTCCTTCTATCCAAGAATGATCAAACTCACAATAGATTGTGGAATGGATAGCAGCTACCGGATTGATCAGGTGAATGCTTTGTTTCATTTCATCTAACTCCGCTGGACTTATCAGGTCAGACTTATTAACTAAAAGCATGGACGCGCATCGGATTTGATCCCGCATCAATTGATACGTTCTCCCGGATCCTTTTCGGTGCCATTGCAAGAAATGTGCTGCATCAATCACCGTGATCATCGCTTTGATTTCAATATGGACCAACAGGGCTGACTCCGTAATGCCGTCGAAAATTTCCATGGGGTTTGCCACACCGGTTGCTTCAATAATAATCAGATCCGGTGACAAATCATCTACAAGCTGATTAATCTCCATTCCTAGATCGCCGCGGATTGTACAGCAAATACATCCACTCAACATTTCACGCATAGGGATAATCTCTTCCAAGAGTTGTCCGTCCAGATTGACATCACCCACTTCATTCATGATGACCGCAGGTCTCAACCCTTTAGCCAAGTAAGCAGTCAGCATCTTCGTAAGCAATGTAGTTTTCCCGCTTCCCAGAAAGCCAGACAAAATGAGGATTGGAACCTTTTTAATCAATGGATACACCCCTCCGCTCTACTCCAATTTCTGGCCTATACACGGTATCGGGCTTCCAATGCAGCAATGCTGTCTTGAATTTATGCCTATAGTTGTATACACCGTCCTCTAACGTGACATGCCTCAACACTATATCCGCTGCTGCTTTGCGATCGAATGACTGATCAATAATGTCATTCAGACAGGAACTCAACAACTCTTCCTCCGACTTATATTGATAGTTACGCTCCAATTCAAGAATGGTGCAGTTCGTATCAATGCCAAGCTCATACAATAAATTGGTTAAATGAATATAATCGCGCCGTTGAAATTTGACCCTGACCCCAAGCTCCACATGAAAATCCAGCAAGTGCGGCCTTTCCGGGCCGCTCGTCAATCCGATCACAGCGTATTTTCGGGCCGCTTCATTCATATGAAGCAACGCCTGCTCAATACCTTCCATTCGATAAAAACAATTAATGCCAAATACCACATCGTATTGCCGCTGTGGCGCATATTGCTCCCACTTGGCATGGATCATCTCCATGGGACGTAGACCTTTTCGGGCCGCTTCCTTCTGCAGAAAGTCCAACACGCTTCGCGAACTGTCCACACAAGTGATCGCCCCTGCCTTCTCAGCTGCGGCGAACGTATAATTACCCCATCCTGGTCCGATTTCCAGCACATCGTCTCCAGGCGCAATATACCGCAGCAACTCTTCGCGGATTCCGGCTGAATATGCATCCGGCCCGCCGTTTTTCTCCTTCAGAAACGTATGCCAGAATGCCTCTTCCTTTTCATCATCCGTCATGCGTTCCGGAAGTTCACCGTTCCAATCCTTCATACCATCCAACCAAAGCTGTTTATAGTCGACTTTCAACCGCACTCCATGATACAAGTACAAACACTCCTTCTCCTGATCGCTTTCATGTGTCATTCTCTGGACTGTACCGGCTCCAGCGCCGTCATCTTCAATCCATGTCGAGATGGCTCGATTAGCATATGAACACCGTATACGTGCCGCATATTGTTGGCAACAAACACCTCTTCCGGCGTACCGGAAGCATAAATTTTACCGTTGTAAAGCATATAGATCGTATCCGAGTATCGGGCAGCCAGCTCCAGATCATGGAGAACAAGCACTACAAGCATATTTGATTGACGGGCAGAGCCGCGAATAAGCTCAAGCACCTCCAACTGATGACGGATATCCAGTGCAGACGTCGGTTCGTCAAGCAACAAAATTTCGGGTTCCTGGGCGAGCGCTCTGGCGATCAATACCTTCTGTCGCTCGCCACCGCTAAGTTCATCCATATATCGATCTGCAAATGCATCGAGCTTCAGCCGCTTCAGCAACTGTTCAACAACGTTCAGATCATGGGACGATACTCGCCAGCGCATATACGGTTTTCGTCCAAGCAACACTGTCTCCATCACCGTAAGCGGAAAAGAGAATGAGGCTTGCTGCGGCACGTAAGCTTGCTTTCGTGCTAATGCCTCAGTCTTCCACGCACGCACATCCTGACCATCCAGCCATATCTTGCATTTTGCGGGAGGGAAGATTGTCGCCATACTTTTGAGCAGCGTCGTTTTGCCTGCGCCATTGGGTCCTACAATACTGGCTACCTCACCCTTAGTAAGTTTCATATGGATATCGCTCAACACGGGATTACGCCCGTATCCGAAGGAGAGTCCGGCCACTTTAATCATGTTCGTCCCCCCTACGCCCAGTATTCTCGACGTTTTTTAATTAATAGATAAATGAAAAACGGTGCTCCGAAGAAAGCCGTTACGATCCCTACCGGAATTTCAATCGGCGATAGGAGCAGCCGCGCAACAGTGTCTGACAATAGAAGAAGCAAAGCGCCTATCAAACAGGAGCAAGGCAGCAGGAATCGATAATCCGTACCAATCAGCATCCGGCTAATATGTGGAGCAACCAGCCCGATGAATCCAATAATCCCGGTAAATGCGATGGTCGTGGAAGCGATCAACGTTGACAAGATCAGACAAATCCAGCGCATACTCCGTATCTTGACGCCAAGCGTGCGAGCTGCTTCTTCTCCAGAGCTGAGCGCATTCAAATCCCAAGCGTATCTCATCAATACCGTCAGCGACACAGCCAATATTGGCAGGAGAATACCCAGCACCTCCCAATTTGCGCCCCAAAATCCTCCCATGAGCCAAACAATCAGATCTTTAAGCGCCTCGTTATTGGAAAAATATTTGAGTACGGACACTCCTGCGGCAAATAATTGAGCGATCGCTACTCCCGCTAACAGTAGCACGGTGACTGAGCTGTTCTTGAGTCGAGAGATACCATAAACCAACAAGACCGCCATACAACCGAACACAAAAGCATTAAAGGCGATCAGCCAACGCCCGCTGTATACCAGATTAATGCCCAAAGCGCTTGCACCGGCCACAATGGCCAGTGCTGCTCCAAACGCCGCTCCGCTGGATACGCCAAGCGTAAACGGATCAGCCAGTGGATTTTTGAGCAGCGCCTGCATGATCACACCTGCAGCTGCCAGCGCCATGCCGCTTACGATCGCCATCACAATTCTTGGCAAGCGAACCTCCTGAAGAATATAACGATTCATCGCATCAGCTTCGCCGCCGACCAGTATCGCCCACAGATCGCGAAACGGTATGTTCGCCGACCCCTTCAACGCCGCGAATGCCGAAGCGAAGATTAGGAGAAACGTAATACATGCCAGCAGCAGCAATCTGCGCCGTACACTGCGTTGGTAGAGATGAACGACCGAATGCTCCACTGTCATTGAAACTCCTTGAACGAATAATACCAAGTTCCCTGATACGGCGCTCCCAGCCATTCCTCAAAGTATTGTCTGGCGTAATCGTCGGCCTCCACACCTTCAAACCTTTCAGGATACAGCCACTTGGCCAATTGAAGAACACCGATATATCGTTTATCGGAGCCGATGAAATTGGTATGGAAGAAGTAGACATCCTGCGTTTTACCTGCATCCAATTGTTTCAACGACGATATCTTCATAATATTGGAAAACGCTTCTTCGAATGGAGCATGGTCTGCTACATCGTATCCACCGAGCCATGTGCCATGCAGAGTGATCACTTGCGGATTATGTGTGAGCACGTACTCCTCATCCACCAGAATTGTCGTAGACGCTTCAGTCGGATCCCACTGCAAATCGGCCGCATCTACCCCTCCTGCCACTATAGTCGCATAACCCTCGCCAACGCCCGGCTTCCCTCCAATAGATTGGCTGGGGAACACGCGGTAGCCGCCATTGGAATTAAGGAAACCTGCAGATAAAGCCAACACGCTCTTTTTCTCTTCTTTCGGCAGGCCCTTTAAACGTTCAACTGGAATCTGTTCAATCGTATGCTTCCACTCCAGAAATTCTGCTGCGCGTTCTTCCTTATCAAACAATCGACCGAGCAATTCCAGTTCGGTATCCATCTGGTCCGGCAAATAGTTATTCATTCGAATCACCCGGATGCCTGCCGGTTCCAGCTTGTCCTCCAACGTCTGATCCGGTCTGTTCGTATAGGCAAAAACGACCTGCGGTTTAAGGCTTAGTATCGTCTCCAAATTCACCTCACCAGTTTCTCCGACATCGGGCAAATCCTGAAATCCCAAATAACGATTGTTCTTGACTGTCGTATCTCCTGTTGCAACAATCCGATCCTCTGCGCCCAACAGCTTTATGGCTTCTGCTGTATTACGGTTGATCACAATCGCTTTTTCAATCGGAAGATCAAGCGTGATTTCTGTTCCCGCAGTATCCGTGAAGGTAATGGACGTCTTCTCTGCTGGCTGCGTAATCTCATTATCCGAAGGCAGGGATTGTTGCGGTGCAGAGGTGGGCGGGGAAGAATTTCCGTTGCCCAAGCTGACTGTTCCGCCTCCATCGCAAGCGATCACCATGATTGAAATTAAAATAAACATAAAAAAATTTGAAGTAGGCTTAACATATCGAACGATCATCCCAGACAGCTCCATTCCTCAATTTAATTGTAATAATTACAATAAAAGTTTTTGAATATACATTATTTAAATCATTTGCATCATTCATGCCTTCCTACGACAATCATTCTTGGAGACTGCCGCGCATGGTAGACATTCTCTTGATAATCGCCATAAACTTGATCGATGCGTAAGCCTACCCCTTTCAGCATATTAATCATCGCCGGGAGTGTGTACAGCTTCACGCGCTCCCAATATCGACGAAAAGGCGCTCCATCTTCTTCGATATGAATTTCTTTTACGACAAATCCGTTCATAAGTCGTCTTGTTTCCGAAATGGATACTCCGTCAACTTCCCGCTCAGAATAAGCAACCAGATGCTCCCTGACGTATCCTTCGTTAAGAAGATCTATAATAAATCGGCCTTGGGGCTTCAGTGCCTTTTGAATTTGCCGCAACACTTTTATTTGCTCTTCATCTTCTTCAAAATAACCGAAGGACGTAAACAGATTAACAACAGCATCAAAATTTCCCTGCAACGTTACCTCGTCCGGCAACCTTCGCATATCGCTCTCGATCCAAGTAACCAGGCGACCCTTATCTGTCTCTCGCGCTTCGCTGAGCAGGCGCGAGGAAAGATCAACGCCCGTCATCCGAAAACCCGCCTCTGCCAAAGCCAGAGCATGTCTCCCTGCCCCGCAACAAAGATCCAGAACATGGCTGCCATTCGGAAGGTTTAGCCAATCTATCATCATTTTTACTTGGTGTACGGCTTCATGCCGATCCCGATGCCTATAAATACGCAGATAATCGTCTCCAAAGCTTCTCTCGTACCAGTCGGTCACTTTCTTTCATTCCCTCCGAAAACATCAAATAGTTAAATGTAATTATTACAATCAAAATCCGTGTTTCTATACTGGCATCAGTTTCTTACGCATGAACAGATACCAAGGAAGGGGATTAGTTTGTAATAATTACATTTAATAATAATGCAGACGTCCCCCTCTGTCAACGAACATGCTGAACCTAAGATTTGTACTTGCTAAACAAATAGAGATACCGTTTTCAATTCGAATGGGGAGGTAGCAGGAAGTAGGGGGAACAGGCCGCCATGACTGAAAGTGGCCGCCAAATTTACGAACACGCAGGTGTTAGGGTAGAACGATTGCGGTTTGAAAGAATAATAAAAGGAATGCTTAGTAAGCGCGCACTTACGTTTGACAAGCATCGCAAATTCCGTAAACCTCGAATCGATGACTTAAAATTTTGTAATCATCCGGCAACTCTAGCCCTTGATCCATCGGACAAAATTCAAATGGGATTGTCTTCTCACAGTTGACGCAGATCAAATGATGATGATGATGAGAGGTACAACTTACCCTAAACTTCAATCCCCCCTCCATAAAATAGAAATCCTCCAACACGCCCATTTCGCTTAACATGCGGAGATTGTTATAAATCGTGTGAAAACTGACACTCGGATATGTGACAGCCATCAGATCGTATACATCTTTGGGAGACAAATAACCGTCATGTTCTGCAAAAATTTTTGCCAGTGTTTTACGCTGCTCGGTCACTCTCCAGCCATTTTTAGACATCGTCTTTAGCATATCGGTTACCTTATTAAACGTTTCGCACATGTTTCCAAACCCTCTCCTGAAAAATCGATTACACGATACGCCGCCATCGTCCCTATATTTTAACAAAAAAGCACAGGCGTTGTCACACTCACATTCAACTCATGATTCATCTGCATGCCGCATCTTATCGTGATCGGGCATCGATATCAAGATGAATCCGACTGCCGACCGCATTCCGCTGTCCCTGATATTTTCCTTGATAGACATTCTCGGTTTTCCGATCCATCTGAGCAAACACCAATTGGCAAATTCGACGACCGGACGTCAGCCTGATCGGCAATCGGTTGGCATTAAATAATTCTAACGTAATTTGACCTTCGAACCCTGGATCAACCCAACCGGCATTTTGAATAAACAAACCCATTCGGCCGATGGAGCTCCGGCCTTCAACAAATGCAGTTACATCGTTCGGCAAGCGAATCGTTTCGAGAGTTGTTGCAAGTAAAAAAGACTGTGGAGGAATTACAACTTCTTCGCTCTCGAATGCTTCGTACGCCATCTCCTGCTCCAACGTCATTATACCGTTTACAAATTCATTAATTTTCAAATAATGTGTACCAAGCCGTAAATCAACGGAGGCCGGCTGAATTTGCTCGTCAGTCAGAGGTGTCACTGCTAGCTTGTTTTGCTGGATAAATTGCCGAATCGTTTGATCGGACAGAATCATATAAACATCCTTTCTATGGCCGCGTTGTTATGATTTTGGGATTTCTTCCTACTCTTTATCAATACCAGCTATTGAGCGGTCTGTCGCAACAAATTGACGATCATACTCATACACAATCTTCTCTTCCAGTCTCGCTCCGGAGATATGTTTACGAACCAACAACCGCCCCTCTTCCGGTGTAATATCCTTGTACCATACACCTTCAGGGTATGCGATAACGACACATGCATCAACGCATCGACCGTTACAACGGGTGCGTGTCGTATGAATAAGACGATCCAGTCCAAGACTCGCAATTTCATCTCGAATCGCCAGTGTAACCTCATCCGCCAATCTCTTCATGCAACTGCTCCCATTGCATATCAATAGATGGCATTGAGTTTCTTGCAAATTCCATGTCGTCATATGAAGCTCCTTCCTGTGTAATTTGACAAGGTTGATACAGCGCTTTATACTCATATTAATAGTAAATTTTACATTTTACAAGAGAGGGTGGCTTTCCATGTCTACATTACAAGCAGATTCGCGTATTCCTGTCAGCGTGTTAACCGGGTTTCTCGGCGCTGGCAAAACTACCTTGCTGAATTATATTCTTACCGCCAATCACGGTCACAAGATTGCGGTTATTGTGAATGAATTCGGCGAAGTCGGCATTGACAATCAATTGGTTGTCGGTGCGGATGAGGAAATTTTTGAAATGAACAATGGTTGTATTTGTTGCACCGTACGTACGGACCTGATTCGCATACTTAGTGATTTGGCGGATGCTAAATTCGGCAGGGGCAATCGTAAGGTCGATTTTGACCGTGTCGTCATTGAAACAACAGGCTTGGCTGATCCTGCGCCGGTGGCCCAAACCTTCTTCGTCGATCCAGAAATCGCTGAGTGCTTCAAGCTGGATGCCATCGTTACTCTCGTTGATGCCAAACATGCCGAACAACATCTGGACGAAGGGCATGAGGCCCAGGAGCAAGTTGCCTTTGCCGATGTTCTTCTCTTGAATAAAACCGATCTCGTTTCCGATGAAGAGGTTCAGAAGCTGGAGCATCGCCTTCGTTCTATGAATTCGGCGGCAAAGCTTTACCGTACACAACAGTCCCAAATCGATCTGAGGCATATTCTAGGCATCAACGCCTTCGATCTGGACAAGAAACTGGAGATTGATCCCGGTTTTCTCGAGGAAGAAGACCATGAACATGACGATGAGGTCACATCCATCTTTTTCCGTGAAACAAAACCGCTTGACTTGAATAAAGTGGAACGTTTCATTAACGAATGGCTGGTGGAGCACGGTGCGGATACGTTTCGCTACAAAGGCATTTTAAACATAAAAGGAGTTAGAAAACGTGTCGTCTTCCAAGGCATCCACATGTTATTCAGCTCCTATCCAGATCGAGATTGGAAGCCGAATGAAGCGACTGTCAGCGAATTCGTTGTGATTGGCCGCAACTTGAATGAAGAGTGGTTCCGTCAACAATTTGCCGCCTGCGTTGCCAGCTAGCGCATATCAATCGTTTAAGACCTCCTGCCCGTTATTCACGGGCTGTGAGGTCTTAAATATTGCTGCTTATTATCGCATTTTTTATTTATGATTTAACTTTCTCCGGGTATAATCCGGCGGCAAGCGTCTGCAGGGCGATTGGAGCGCGAATGCCTTCTGCGGCTGCCGAAAGAGGCATAACAATAAACCGCTCGTTTTGAATGGCATGAATGTCGGCAAGCGACGCCTTGTTCAGCAGCAATTCCCGCTTTTGATCCACAGTCGTCTCGCCGTAATCGACAATTATGATCACGTCTGGATTGCGGTCCACCACCTCTTCCCAGCTAACTTCCGCCCATCCTTTCTCTATGTCGTCAAAAATATTTTTTCCTCCCACTTTATTGATCAAGCTGGTTAAATAGGTGTTTGCCGCAGTGTACGCCTTGTCGTCTCCGCTATCGTATACGAATACCTTGAGCGGTGTATCCACTGTTCCTATTTGTTTTTGAATCTCCTCCAGCTTGTTGCTGATATCATCTACAATGGCTTGAGCACGATCTTCAACCCGAAAAATATGACCAATATTTAGAATGTCCCGGTACACGTCCTCCAATGTCGGCGAGGGCTTGCTGGACGATTCCTGAACATAAGTTTGTACGCCTTGTTTGACCAAATCCGACCGCAACCCCAGCGACTTCTCAGTAAAAGCACTTTGCCAACCAGCATAAGCAAAATCAGGAGAGGCAGCCAAAAATACTTCTTTCGACGGATATTTATCCGATAGCACCGGAATTTTGTCGTAAGCTTCTTTAAATTCGGGCAAAATGCTATCGTCCAAATACGCCGTTCCCACCATCGACGCTTCCAGTCCGAGTGCCAACATCACTTCTGTCGCGTGCTGGTTCAAGGTAACTGCCCGCGTCGGAGCTTCCGTAAACACCAGTTTCTCACCCATATTTTCAATTTCAACTGGCGCATCCTTTTCAGTTATTGATTCCGATTCAGACTGTTGTAAATCTTGCTTCTGTTCCACAGCCGATCCCTGCCCATTCGTCGATTGCGAATTATTGTTGCAAGCAGACAAGAAAACCAATAGCGCGATTCCTAACAGGATAGGCAACCATCCATTCAACGTTCTTTTCATTTCGTTCTCTCCTCGTTTGTCATATCTGTGTCCTGTCTTGCGGCAGTATTGATCCTCAAAGTATTTAATCTCTCATCTTGTCGGGATACAACCCTTTTGCGAAGTCTTCCATGGCTGTAATGTTGCGAATGCCTTCCATTACGTTTGCCAGTTTTGTGACAATAAATCTATCGTTAACAACGGCAGCAACATCTTTCATAGCTGGCTGGTTTTTAATCAGGTCAATTTTGCTTTGAGCGCTCTCATTGCCGTAATCAAAGACAATAATGACATCAGGATTGCGATTCACGACTTCTTCCCAGTTCACTTGTGACCAGTTTTTCGGAATATCGCCAAATATATTGATTCCGCCAACTCTCGACAGCAAATCGGAAGCCAATTGATTGCCGGCCGTCCACATACTTGTCGTGTCTCCACTATCATAAAACATGACCTTCACAGGCTCATCCACTTGGCCAATCTTATTTTGTATCGTTTCAACATCTTTTTTTAATGAAGCTACCAAATCACTAGCGCGATCTTCTATTTGGAATATTTTCCCTATATTCATAATATCTTCGTAAACCAATTCCATTGTCGCTTGCGGAGCCGAAGTCGACTTCACCATATAGGACTTGATTTCGTATTGCGCCTCCAGATCAGACACCGTGCCGATGGCATTCGTACCATTAAAAGCGTTGGCTCTCGCATAAATAAAGTCCGGATCGGCCCCAATTACAGCTTCAAGCGATGGATACCGGGCTCCGTCACTCAAGATATTGAGTCTGGAGAATTGATCTTTTAACTCTGGCAATGCTTCTTCAGGTTTACCGATCGCCGCCACTATGCGGTCACCGAGTCCAAGCTTCAATAAAATTTCAGTCGTTTCTGTTGCCAGTGATACAACGCGTTGAGGTTTCTCTGTGTAAGTCGTCTCGTAATCAAGATTGGTTATCGTAATTGGAGTATATTCCTCCACCGACTCTTGGTTGTCGACTGACTGCTGCCCCGTGACCGGCGGATTCGAACTCTCTTCGTTCTGGTTTGATCCGCAACCGGCCATGATCAACAAAACTAATAGCATAGCTGACAATACTGCGTATGATTTCATTTCCAAACCTCCTCGTATGTTGATCCTAATCACGCATTGGAATTTTTTTTGCAATCAACGTCATGGTCACAGGTTCCGCCGATGTCCGAGCCGTCATGGTGTGACTGAACGGGTATCCTCCGTTCGTCCAAGCATCCTTGCGGTAAGGTATGACGGTCTTTCCGACTGCTATCGCCTCCTCCATCGTTTCCATTGCATCTAGCGTCTGCGAATTCCCCTCCAAATTTGACGGCAACGCTGTTCGCCATGGTGTAGACAACCCGTAATTCTCCACCATACAGGTTACTTGGAACCCTTCCGAGCCAAGCAGCAATGCCATTTCTTTGGGCGTCATCAGCGCAAATTCACGTTCGACACGGTAGCGGGCGTTCATCAAACCCTCTTGGTATACTTCGAAATTGATCGCGCATCGATAAAGCTGACGGGCTAGCGAGGTCTCCCCTTCGACCCTCCGGATCACCCATTTGTTCGGTGTTATACGTTTCCGATGCATAGTCTCCCATTGGGCTCCCCCAGGCGCCAACAACAAATCGATGGCAAGCCAGCCTTCATCCTGCAGCCAACTGCGAATCTTGCGCAGCAAGGCAATATGATCCTCCATATACGTAAAATGCTGCAAAAATCCATCCGGACATAGGATATGACTGAATCGCATATCGGTCTGAAAAGTGAGGGCATCCGCTTCCACCAGTTGCAATCGTTGTTCGTCTTCTTTGAATATGCGCTTGCGTTTCGTGTCTGCCGTTTTTAGCATCAAAGGACTCCAATCCACACCGCAATATTGTGTAGTTGAAGCAGCCAATTCTACAGCCAGTCGCCCCGTGCCGACGCCAAGCTCCAGCACACTTGGCGATTCACTAAAGCTTTCCAGCCAGTTTCTATAGAATGAGATGCCGGCTTTCCCCGCGAACTGGTCATAAAAATCGGCCTCTTGGCCTGCATATTTGGGGCCGTGCTGCCGCTCGTGGCGTACACCTTGAACCCCGCATCGAGAACAGACCGAACCGGCCAAATCTTCGATAGGCGTGCCGATCGGCACGCCATTTCTCGTGTCCCCATACCATTCGTCATACAAAAAGTTGCAGTAGCTGCATTGCGTCAATGTCAACGTCTCACTCTCCCTTCTGTTAGTTGATTAACGCTCTCCGGCAAAAAGGTAATGGATAGCTTCCCGGTTATCGGGTGCGACGTAATCTCAGCGAAAACCCCGAACACGTCTTGCAGCAAATCTGGGCGCAGCACCTGCTCCGGGCTGCCGGAAGCAATCAACCGGCCCTCCTTCAGGACAACCAAACGGTCGCAATAAAAAGCGGCGATATTCAAATCGTGCAGCGCGGCAAGTGAAGTAATCCCCAGTTCTTTCACCAAATCCATTACCTGCAATTGATATCGGATATCCAGATGATTGGTTGGCTCGTCCAGAATCAAAAAGCGAGCCTGCTGAACCAATGAGCGGGCAATCAGGACGCGTTGCTTCTCCCCCCCGGACAACGTCGAAAAGCTGCTATGCGCCTCATTCAGTAAGCCGACACGAGATAATGCCTGCTCCACGATCTCATGGTCAACGCTTGTATCCGGTTCGAACATCTTTTTATGCGGGTTGCGCCCCATGAACACAATGTCCTTCACCGTGAAATCGAACGATACCGACGTCTCCTGGCTGACCACAGCAACTTGCCTGGCGGTTTCCTTATACGACATCCGGAATAAATCCTGCTGGTCCAGAAACACTGCACCTTGGTCCGGTTCCAGCACACGATACATGTTTTTTAACAAGGTGGATTTTCCACTGCCGTTCGGACCGATCAAGCCAACCAGTTCGCCTTCCCGTACTTCCATACCGATGGCCTCAATTAATGTCTTGTTCTGAATCCGATAGGTAAGTTCTTTAACGGTTACGTTCATTTTCCACCTCCAAACGAATAATTGCTGCGACGCAACATCCAGATGAAGAAAGGCCCGCCACATAGCGCGGTGACAATCCCGATCGGCAATTCTTCAGGCGCCAGGACCAAACGTGCAAATACATCCGACCAAACGATAAAGACAGCCCCCAATAACAGACTTACTGGAAGAACGCGTCGATGATCAGAGCCAACAATCAGTCTTACAATATGCGGGATCATTAGTCCAACAAAGCCGATCGACCCGCTGACCGATACAATCGTTCCGGTTAACAAGGCAGCAACGATAACCAGAAATTTACGGAAAGCCTGAATATCCACCCCTAACGTAACAGCTGCATCTTCTCCCATCAGCAGAGCATTCAGCGCTCGGTACTGAAACAGTAGAATTAATGCGCCCATGACAACAATCAAGGTGGGAATTGTCAAGTACTCCCATTTGGCTCCGGTCAGACTGCCCATCATCCAATACATGGCTGACCGTATCCCTTCTTCCCGCGGCGCCATGGTTACAATAAAATTCGTTGCAGCTGACATGATCATCGAAACCGCTATACCCGATAACAGTAGCCTAGTTGTTGAAACTCTGCCGCCTACCCGCGCCAATACGAAGACCATCCCCATGGCGGCAAGCGATCCGAGAAAAGCAGAGAACACGAGCGCATACTGACCAAAAAAACGGAAGGCGCCGAATAAAATGACAAGCGTCGCGGCTACGGATGCTCCCGATGAAACGCCAAGTATATAAGGATCGGCCAATGAATTACGGATTAAGGCTTGAATAGCAACGCCGGCAACCGCTAATCCCCCCCCAACCACGACCCCGAGCAGCACTCTCGGAAAACGAATATCCCAGACGATATGTCCGTCTCCCTTCGACCACGTTTCCTCGATCCAGCCATCTAGCCAAGGCAGATGGGACAAGACTATCTTCCAGACCGTTCCTGGAGCGATCTGTACAGGCCCAAGCATAACGGCAATCGTGACCGAGACAACAAGACCACCGGCCAAAATCATCAACCAGAATGCGAAAAGACCCGTATGGCTCGAAGATTCCACTGTTGTTACAGACAAATCTTTTTTTTGAACTTCTATTTTCTCCACCTCATCCATTATTTTAAATGTAATTTTTACATTTTCGATTTAGAACAAAAAAATAAAGTTGCTCGCTCAATGATTATTAATTGTAATTTTTACAATGTAATAAGTATAATGATTCGAGTATTTTGTTGTCAATACAATTATTTTCACAATTTTTTCAACCGTTCACATCCAAACGTTTCATAGCCTATTATCAGTTTGATCTTCTCTCTTTCAATCGACGCGCCATATCAACAGCAAAATACGTCAGAATGCCATCACAGCCAGCGCGCTTGAACGCCAATAAAGACTCTTCAATAACGAGATCCGCATCCAGCCAGCCGTTGCGAATTGCTGCCATCAGCATCGCGTATTCACCGCTCACCTGATAAGCGAAAGTCGGAGCTCCAAATTTCGACTTCACCCGTTCAATCACGTCCAGATAGGGAAGTCCCGGTTTTATTAGGATCATATCAGCACCTTCCGCCAAATCAAGCGCTACTTCCCGCAATGCCTCATCTCTATTGGCAGGGTCCATCTGATAGCTTTGTTTATCCCCGGCCAGTGCACATCCCGTCCCTATTGCATGACGGAAAGGACTATAAAAACCGGAGGCGTATTTAGCGGCATAAGATAAAATTTTGGTATTGAACAGTGACTTTGACTCCAAGGCAGTCCGAATAGCGGCAACACGTCCATCCATCATATCGGACGGAGCCACGATATCAATTCCGGCCTCTGCCAGCAGGACAGCTTGCTCTGCCAGTATAGTTATACTTCCATCATTATCGATAGAACCATTATGTAGAATACCATCATGACCATGGCTCGTATAAGGATCTAAAGCAACGTCGCCGATCAGTCCCAATTCCGGAAACCTCGCTTTAAGCAGACGAGCAGCTTGGCACATTAAATTATCCGGATTGACAGCTTCGCTTCCAGAAGCATCCTTCTTATCAGCCTCAATGACGGGAAATAATGCTATAGCGGGAATACCAAGTTCTACCGCTTGTCCTACATGCTGAATAAGCCGGTCTAGTCCGACTCGAAACTGTCCTGGCATCGAATCGATTTCTTCGGGTTCCCCCTCATGCTTATGAATAAAAATGGGCCAAATCAAATCATTCACCGATAAACGATTTTCGGCCACCAATCTTCGACTCCAACTATCGCTTCGATTCCTTCTCATCCGATTTAATGGAAAACTCCCTGTCTCCATCTGTTCATCCTCCTTGTACGCTCTTTACGGGTATCAACTGATTTTCCTTGATTCCAATTTTAGTTGTAATAATTACAATTAAAACTTATACCAATCTCCTTTTCTTCGCAACTTTGCAATGAACGCCTTGTTGCTTTTAGGATGTTTATCTAATCCGCATCCATTCCTCTTTGTTCAATTCATTATTTAGCGCTGCGGCGGTAAGCATCCCCTTGGCTGCGGCGGCAATGGCCTGATATATTTGCGAAGCCGCATCTCACGCACCGTAAACGCCCGGAACATTCGTTTTTCCGAAATCGTCGACTATGACAGTCCCCGCTTCCGAAACTTGGCATCCGATGGAATGCGACAAGTCCGATCCCGGCACCAACTCCGATTTGAAAAAAATTCCCGTACAAGGCACAAATTCCTCCCCGATTTGTTCTTACAAGTTCATGGCCGTTGATTCGGACGGATAACTCCATACACTACGCCGTACTCACTCCGACACTTGATGCTCTTAGCTAGATCGGATATTTTTCGATTCTGCAAATATGTCTCCATTTGTTCCTCGGCTGCCACCATCACCTTCTGAATCAGACAGTCCGGCCCATGATCGAAATCACACTCGAACAAGGATGTCGTGCCTTCAATGGCTTCGATGATGTCAAGGAATGAAGGACACTTTCAAGAGAGCATAAGCCGTTTCCGATATTCGGAGGGCAACAATCCGGTGCTCTGACGAAACGTATTCGCAAAATGGCTTGCTTTCCGATAGCCCACTCGCTTCGAAATCTCCTCAATGCTCAGGTCGTTGGCGGCAAGCCATTGTTCCGCTTGTCTCATTCGTTCACGTACCAAATATGTATGAATCGTGCAGTTGTACGCCGATTTAAACGTGTATTTCAATTTGCTTGGGCTCATGCAAGCCATGCGTGCCAATGTTTCCAGCGAAATAGAGTCAGCATAATGTTCCCGGATATACGCCTCCACAACGGCCAAATGCTCCATATCTTGTTGGGACACACGCGCCGGAGAAACCCTGAGATGCCCATCGCCCGCCCTGTGCAGAACCAGCGAGATCGCTTCGGTGACCTTACCTTCAAAGAACAATTTCGCGGCTGTCCCCGTGTATCGGCAATTTTGAATTTGTCTCCATATCTGAATGATCTCAGGATAATCCGCGAGCCCGTTTATCTGCAAGAACACAGCCTCCGGATCCGAAAATTCGTTCGGATAACGCAATGGCAACGCGCTTCGATAATACTCCGGCATCAGAATGATCGACATGCAACGAATCGGCACATGCTTGTGGAATATCGTTTTATGCACACCGTTTCGACCGATGGAGATGTTGAGACACGAATGGGAAAATGGCTTGTACGGTTGCAGTTCCGCACCTGAAACGGAGTCATAACAACTCAAAACAATGCATTCCGGCGCAACAAATTCCATGTATTCATCCTCATGAAACACAAAATCCTGAACGGTGATCGCAAAGCGGTCAGGGTACACATACATCCAATAATGCCCGCGTCCCCGCAGCGGAGACAAGGTGTAAAACGTCCCTTCCTTGTTAAAGCGGTCATTCATATGATCAAGATAAAATCCATAGTGCGACAACGAGGACGTAAACAATTCTTGTTCAATCTGTCCCAAACTGCTTCACTCCTTTCTCGGTTCATGTATTGCATCTACCTATCCCGGACAAATATCCATCCATTTTGGACAAATGAAGCACTGATTTATTGACCTGATAAATCAAAACAATTACTATTAGTCGCGTATCGCCAAATAAATGATTGAGAAGCTATTCTCTGGAAAGGACGATTAAACATGCGCGACTTCGCCCGCATTTACGTTTACGCCGGCCCTTACGGCAAAACGATGCTCGCTGCTGTCGTCTTACTGACGGCCAGCGTACTGTTCGGCGTGACCCCGTATTTGTTGATTTATTACCTGATCCTCCCCCTCACCGCTCAGCAGACGGTCGCTGTACCGTATATAGCTGGAATGGCCAGTGCTATTCTGCTTTGCCTTGTGTTGCGATCCTACCTGAACGGCAAGGGAATGTCTGCCTCTCACCGACTAGCTTATGACACGTTGATGGGAATGCGCAAACGGATGGCTGACAAACTGCGGAATATGCCGCTAGGGCCTATCCAGAAATATCGCCACGGCAATCTAAAAAAATTGTTTGTCGAGAGCATTGAGGAAATGGAAATCTTGCTCGCCCATGCCATTCCCGAAGGGATCTCCAACCTGCTCACCTTATTCGTTGTCGGGGCTACCCTGTTTATTGTCGATTGGCGCATGGCGCTCCTGGCGTTGGCGGTTGTGCCAATCGGCATTCTGGCTTTCGGGTTGATGTTCAAGGACGGATTAAAGCGTCTCGGTCCTTATTACCAGGCCAGCGAGCAAATGAACAACAACATTGTGGAATACATCGCCGGGATGGAAGTAATCAAAGTATTCAATCAAACGACGTCTTCGTATGAGAAGTACCGCTCCTCAGTCACGAACTATAAAGACCATGCGCTGGAATGGTTTCGTGTATCCTGGAAATACATGTCTGTTTATAGCATCGTGATGCCTGCCTCTCTGCTGTTTCTGCTGCCTGCGGGAATCTGGTTTTATGTCAACGAAACGTTAACGCAAGGCGCCTTTGTGCTGTCAATCCTGCTTGCCATGGGCATGGGCGCGCCGCTGGTTCGACTTGCCGAGTTTTTGCCGATCTTTCCTACCCTCCGCCAAAAAGCGCAGAAGCTGGAGGCGCTTTTTACCGAAACCGAGTTGCCGGAGGGAACGGTACGGACAGTGCCCGCAGACTTCACCGTCAGCTATGACAACGTCTCGTTCGCTTACGATGAAACCGAGGTGCTGCACCGCATGTCCTTCACCGCCAGAGCGGGTTCCGTAACGGCGATTGTCGGTGAATCCGGAGCAGGCAAATCCACCTTGGCCAAACTGCTGGTTCGTTTCTGGGATGTCACGAACGGCGCCATTCGAGTCGGTGGTGTCGACATTCGCGATTTAACGATGGAAGCGTTGATGAACACAATCGGCTATGTTTCCCAAGATGTGTATCTATTCAATACAACTATTATGGAAAATATTCGCATGGGCAAACCCGACGCTACCGACGACGAGGTGATCGCGATGGCGAAGTTGGCGCAATGCCATGACTTCATTATGGCGACGGAGCAAGGGTACGAAACGCTTGTCGGTGCGGCCGGCGACAAACTGTCCGGCGGGCAACGCCAGCGGATTTCAATTGCGCGCGCGATGTTGAAAAACGCGCCGATTGTCGTCCTGGACGAAGCCACCTCCGCTACCGATCCGGAAAATGAGGATCGTATTCAGGAGGCATTGAACGGCTTGATTCAAGGCAAAACCTTGATCGTGATAGCTCATCGGTTGTCGACCATCAAGGAGGCCGACCAAATTCTCCTGTTAGAACACGGACAGATTGCGGCGCAAGGAACGCATGAACAATTGCTGCAGACTTCCCTGGGGTACCAAACGATGTGGCACAGGCATCAGGATTCCATCCAAGCCGAACCGCCATTCGAGAAAGGAGACGTTTCACGTGCTTAGATTTATTTCCCGAATGTTAACCTTCGCCGGGCCATTTGCCGGTCGGCTCAAACGCGCCTTTGCGCTCAGTTTCCTGGAAAGCCTGTTCGCTAACGCGCCGATCTTCATCGCCCTTTACGTGTTTGCCGGAATGATCAATCAAAGCTTGACGGTAACGGATGCCTGGCTCTCAGCAGGGATTATGGCGATAGCTTTGACCATTCGTATTTTATTGAGACGCCAGTTTCTTGCTCTGCAAAGCGGAACGGCATACGAAGTTTCTGCGCGTGAACGTATTGCCATCGGCGATCGTTTCAAACGATTCCCCATGAGCCACTTTACGGAAGGAAACCTGGGGAATATTAGCTCCGTCATTTCCAATGACTTGCTGTTCATCGAAGAGCATGGCATGAACGCGATGGACAAAGTGATCAATGCTCACTTGAGCCTCGTGATTGGATGTGTGGTCGTACTCCTCGTCGACTGGAGAATCGGATTAACGATGCTTGCCTTGTCGCTTATGGCTCTCCTGGCTTTGAACCATCTGCAGCGAGTCGGACGTACACAGTCCCGCATCCGCCAAGACCAACAAGCCAAGTTGACGACGGCGGTACTGGAATATGCGCAAGGCATCGCCGTCATCAAATCATTGAATATGGCCGATGATAAAGCCCGAACCGTTAAGGAAGCCATCCAGGACACCCGGGATTTTGCGGTGGGATTTGAAGAAGCGTTCACGCCTCCCGCCTTTCGTTTTCAAACCTGCTTGTCGCTGGCCATTGCTTCTACGGTATTCATGACGGCTTTATTCTTCAATGAAGGCAGTCTCTCGATGTCCATCATGCTCATGCTTGTCATCTATGTCTTCTACATGTTCATTCCCGTGCAGGCGCTCTCTTCCTTAACCGGCATGATTCGCGTTATGGAAGCCGGCCTGGATCGCTATGAGAAATTAAAGGATATTGATACGCTCGACTCGGACAGCGAAGATATCAATCTGGACCGACACGATGTTGTCTTTAATCACGTTACCTTCTCCTACGGCGAGCAGACCACGCTGACAGACATCAGCTTCCACGTTCCAGAGAACAGCAAGACGGCCTTGGTCGGCGTCTCGGGTTCCGGGAAAACTACAATCGCCAACCTGATCATGCGATTCTGGGACGTCCAGCAAGGAGAGGTTCGTGTCGGAGGCGTCAATGTCAAAATGATGACCAACGAAAGCTTGCTTCGACATATCAGCATGGTATTTCAGAAGGTATATCTGTTCAACGACACGATTTACAACAACATCAAGTTCGGCAAGCCCGACGCAACGGCCGACGAAATAGCGGAAGCGGCTCGCAAAGCGCGTTGCCACGAATTTATCCTATCGCTGGAGAACGGCTACGATACGGTCGTCGGTGAAGGCGGGGACACATTGTCCGGCGGGGAAAAGCAACGGATTTCGATCGCGAGGGCCATCCTCAAAGACGCGCCGATCATTTTGCTCGATGAGGCGACTGCCAACGTCGATCCCGACAATGAACATCATATTCAGGCGGCCATTGACGAACTAGTCAGGCAGAAAACCGTCATCGTCATCGCCCATCGCCTGTCGACAATCAAAGAAGCGGATCAGATTTTGGTCATGGAAAAAGGAAAACTGGCGCAACGGGGCAAACATGACGATTTGATCCAACAAGACGGTCCATACCGAGAATTGTGGCACCGCAGAACCAATGCACGAAGCTGGAAAATCACGGCGGGAAAAGAATCCTGATGATACTTTTCCCGTTTAGGCATATCAATGCACTACAGCCAGACGGAGAACCAGTTGTGAGGATGAACTTTTAGTTCAATGTCTCCGCGGCATGAACGTACATATCGATCAACCTCGACTGCCTCAGATATGAAAGCACTGTAACTACAAGTTAAATGACCGCCTTTCAGGCGGTCATTTAAAGTTCACTCCCACTACGCAAGCGAATTTTGCAAAGCGGTACGATGGCCGTAATATCCATGCAGAAGCCCTAGCTTTCCAGACAAGGCCCCCAAGCGTCCCATGACAGTCTGGAGTAAACCGTTTCGCAATTGCTTCCTCCCCCTCAATGAACCCTAGCATCTCGCGACCTTTTACGTCTATTCCTGAGCCAATCGACAGCTCACGATATATCCGCAGGCTGTCGTTTGTGATTCCTTGTCTTTACTCGTTCAAAGCCTTCTTTAAAGCCTCTAAGTTCTTTTCCATAGCGCCAATATAATCCAGGTTTTGCTTCTGATCTTCTTCCGTCAAGCCTTCCAGCGGGTTCAACACATCCGTCTGTGCCCCAATTTCATTCGCAATTGTCTGCGCGACCTTCGGTTGTACCAGCGTTTCAAAGAAGATGGTTTTCACCTGATGTTCTTTGGCAAAGTCGATGATTTCCACCATACGATCTGGCGCAGGCTCCTGATCAGGAGAAAGTCCAGCAATCGGCACTTGCGTCAAACCGTATCGTTTCGCCAAGTAACCAAATGCCGCATGCTGTGTTACAAACTCCTTCCGTTTGGCATCCTTCAGGGTTGACCTGAAGGATTCATCCAGTTCCTGCAATTTTGCAATGTAAGCTTCTGCGTTTTTCTTATAGTTTGCCGCATTCTGCGGATCTGCTTGCTCGAAAGCAGCTTGAATTGTCGCAATCTGCTGCTGTGCTAAAACAGGATCAAGCCATACGTGCGGGTCAAGAACATGGCTGTGTCCCTCTTCGTGACCATGATCAGCCTCACCTTCATGCCCAGCTTCACCTTCATGATCCTCTTCATGCTCATGGCCAGTTTCGCCTTCATGCTCATGCCCGTGATTATGGCCGTCATCCACACCCTCCATTAATTCAATGCCGTGACTGGCTTCGACGACAATTCGCTTATCGTTCGAGGCGCTGGACAGCGCATCATCCACCCAACCCTCAACACCGCCGTTATATACGAAAATATCCGCTTCCTTGATTTTCGCCATATCCTGAGCGCTTGGCTCCCAATCATGCGGCTCGACCCCTGTAGGAACAAGCGCAACGACATTGGCATACTCCCCTGCCACCTGTCTGCTGAATTCATACATCGGATAGAACGTTGTAACTACGTTCAATTGAGCCTTGTCGCTTCCCTCGTTCGGTTTGTCCGCATTCGAACATCCAGCCAGCGCCAACACCAACCCGACAGACAACAGAAATGTTCGCTTTACCCATGCTTTCATAACAACAGCCCCTTTGGATGTAATAAATGATGGCTTGCTTCTTCCCTTACTGTTCCGGGTATTCCCTCAGTGCCTTGTTGCTGTCCATCATCGGTATTTCCTTTTCCTTCTCCCAGATTTGCGTACGTTTTTTCCATTTTAGTACGGCCTTCTTGATTCCCGTCCCGACAATCAGCATCACAAGCAAGACAAAGGCGATCGTTCCTCCAGGCGGCGTGCTCAGTTCGTACGAAGCGGTTAAACCGGAGAACACGCCTATCACCCCAATGACCATGGAAAGGATCAGCGCGGAGGAGAAGCTTGGAGCGATGCGTATGGCCAGCGAAGCCGGTAACACAATAAGCGACGAAACGAGAAGTACGCCGACGATTGGCATTGCGGCAGCTACGATCATGCCGGTGATGACGCTGAATCCTAACGAGATCCAGTTAACGGGCAGACCGTTTGTCTTTGCCGTCTCCTCGTCAAACGTAATCTGATACAGCGGTCTTCGCATAAAGAAAAAAAAGATCCCGCCGATAACAGTTACTGCAACCATAATCAAAAACTCGGATTGGTTAATGGCGACAACGGAGCCAAACAAATAGGATGAAAAGCCGGTATTCACGCTTTTGCTGAGGCTCATCAAAATGACGGCAGACGAAAGCCCGCCGATCATAATAATGGCGATCGAAATTTCACTGTACGTTTTATAGGCTCTTCGTACATACTCCACCGCCACCGCTCCGACAATGACAACCAAAAGCCCCGACATCGTTGGATTGATGCCCAGGTACACCCCGCCGGCTACGCCGGCAAGCGACACATGCGCCAGCATATCGGCCATAAGCGCCTGTCTCCGCAACATCAGATACACGCCTAACACGGAAGCCAGCAAGGCAATTAACCCGCCGGCACAAAATGCCCGCTGCATGAAGTCGTAGTGCAGCATCTCCATCCCCGATCCTCCTTCCGCTCCAGCGTCACAATCCGATGGAGATAACGCTCTGTTTCCTGCAAACCGTGGGTCACCATCACCACGGTTCTCCCATGTTCCGCCACTTGTTGGTGGAGCAGTCGATAAAAGTCCTCTCTACTTTCTTGATCCATCCCGGTGGTTGGCTCGTCAAGCACAAGTAAGTCGGGCTCCAGAGCTAGCGCCCGGGCAATACAAATTTTTTGTTTTTGCCCCCCTGATAACTCACCGATCTTCTTATGGCGAAATCCCCACATTCCCACTTGACGAAGCGCATCTTCCGCTATCTCATAATCCCTTGCCGTCATCCTCCTTATCCACGAACCGCGAGTATGACGGCCTGAACGGACAAACTCCGTCACTGTGCTTGGGAATGCCCCATTAAAGGCAGAAACTTGTTGGGATACGTACCCGATTGTCAGTTTTCGCCCTTGCGCATTGTGGGAAGCCAACTGCACCTCCCCTTTCCAAGGCTTTAGCAAGCCGAGTATCAGTTTCAGCAGGGTCGATTTTGCAGCTCCGTTTTGTCCCGTCACGGCCACGAACTCTCCAGCGTAAATATCTACATTCGCTTCTTCCAAACATGGAACTTCATCGTAGCCAAACTCGACGTTGCGCATCGAAATGATTCGCATAACCAACTTCCCCGCCTTTCACTTGCTTTATGATCATTATGATTATACAATATAGATCGATTTTATTAGTAACTATTACGAATAATATCATAGCAACTTATTTTCTCTCCGTCAACGTCACCTGACAAATTATTAGTAACCAAATGATACTATCAGGTATATTGTGTTCGATCGAATAAAAAATAAGACCGGTCCGAGCAGAACATGCTCGAACCAGCCAGATTAGTAAAGTTTATAGAATTAGATTATCACAAACATAAGTTGAATCTAACAAAGTCTTATCTATATCAAGTAAGACTCTTCATCTTATGGAACGTGCACAGCGGTATATGACATTATAGATATATGCAGCATCTATTGACCACCGGTTATTATCATTTATAGACTGTTGGGAGGAGATTACGTTGTGCGGTAGATTCACAATAACAGTCTCACTTGAAGTACTACTGTTGCGGTACATGCTCAATTCAGATTCTCCACCATTCAATTTATTGCGCCCATTCCCTGATACCGAAATGGAGGCATACCCCGTCAGTAATGCAGTAGGCAATCCCCGTAACGATTTCGTACAATTGATTCAAAAACTACAATAATAATGAGGGATTTATTTGGAAAACGTAATGAGCAGGAAAGAAAAATTTTCTCGGAGAAAAATTCACATCAACTGGTTTCGTCTAAAAAAAATTTGGGACGGAGCCATGTTGGGTTTCTGGATTTCAGCTTCAGCCTTTGGATTAAGTATTTCTTTTTCTAAAGGGATAATGGTATTTATATTGGGCTCGGTGCTTTCTATTTTTATTCCTAAAAGAAACACTCTACTTACATTCTTATTTCATTTCTGGCTATACCCGGCGGCAATATCTTTATGGCTGCTATATTTACTTTCTTTTTTTCAACATGTTCTTCCGCTTCGATCCCCTGATTATTTTTGGCTTGCTGTATTAATATTTATCCCCTCCGTTTACTCATTCTTGTATCTATTGAAACATAAGGGCAAGAAGCCATTATTGGAGAGGGCTAGGCAAGCTACTCGTATTTTGCAAGCTATCGCCGTTACCGCAACTGGTCTGGCAGGTATCTATGCGTTCTTGGAGTTAGACTTCTCATTTCTGAACAATGTGTCTAACAACTTAATAAGTAAAGGATACCAATCTCGATAGGTGTTTAATTATATTTTCTTATTGCTAACAACGCCCTACATATTTTCTGCAGCTTGGTCTAATCTATTTGTCGAGAGATTTTTTGAAAAGATCTTTGACTAAAACCTGTGAAGTATGACCTGGGAAAGGTAAACGGCCGATCTCGTTGAGCAGCCGTTTACTTTTTTTATTCCCTCTCGCTTGGCTTCGTTGTCATCAGGTTATACAACTTTGTGTGTCGCGGGAAATTGTCGATAAATGGTACAAGAGCGCTTCCGATCTTTAGCAGTCCGTTTCCGGCATCCACGTTTGTCATGTAAGAAAGCTGCATGTCCGAGATGTTCAACAACTCCGCAAGCTCCCTGCGATCCGTGCTCGCTTGGTTCAGCATGACGATAAATTCGCTATTAGCGAGCAGCGTTCGCGCGATATGGCTTTGCAACAGGTCATCCACATTTTGCGTAATACCCGTACAAAAAGCGCCATACTTTCGAACGCGCTTCCAGAGCGTGAACAGAAAGTTGGCGCTATATTCGTGCTGGAACAGAAGATAAATTTCATCAATAAAGATAAATGTATTTTTGCCTCTGGCGCGATTTTGCGTAATCCGATTCAAGATATTATCGAGTACAACCAACATGCCAATGGGCAATAACTGCTTGCCTAAATCGAGAATGTCGTAGCAGATAAGCCGATTATGGACGTTGACGTTTGTAGGTTGGGCGAACGTGTTCAGACTGCCTGAAGTAAACAATTCAATAGCCAGTGCGACTTCCTGCGCTTCAGGTTCCGCCTGCTTGAGCAGCTCCGCACGAAAATCTTGCAACGTCGGCGGCTGTCCCTTGTAGTTGCTCTGCAAATACTTGCGGTACACGGAAGTGGTGCAGCGATCAATGAGCGACTTCTCCTTCGCTCCAAGCTGATGGCCACCCATCAGTTGTTCGCACAGTGACAGGACGAATTCCGATTTAAGAATGATCGGATTTGCCCCGTCGCCATAATCCCGATTCAAATCCATCGCATTGATATGGTTGGGCGAAGTCGCGGAGATATGAATCGTCTCTCCCCCCAGTGCACTTACCAGCGCGGAATACTCGCGTTCTGGATCGATCAGGATGATGTCGTCGCCGCTCGCCAGTATCTGATTGATTATTTCTCGCTTCGCGGTGAAGCTCTTGCCGGAACCGGATACGCCGAGGATGAAACTATTTCCGTTGAGCAATTGCTTGCGATTAGCGACGATCATATTTTTGCTGATGACGTTCTGGCCGTAATAAATGCCTTCTTTGTGCATAATCTCCTGCGCGCGAAACGGGATAAAAACTGCCGTACTTTCGGTCGTAAGCGTTCGTAAGGCATGGACCTTTCGCAACCCATACGGCAGCACCGTATTCAAACCGTCCATTTGCTGATAGGAGAGCGTGGAAAACTGGCACAGATGCTTGCGCGCTGTCGTGAGCAGTTTCTCCGTATCGCTATCAAGTTGTTCCTTGCTGTCCGCGACATGTACCATCGTAAGGAGTCCAAACATCATCCGCTGGTCACGCGTGGTTAGATCGTTAAGAAATTCCTTACTCTCCTTGCGCTGCTGCTCCATGTCGTAAGGGACAACAGCCGAAAAGTTGTTGTTTTGATTTTGCCGTCGCTGCCAATTCGTAATGTTCGTTTCCACACCAAGCAAGCGATTTTCTACTTCACGCACGGCTTCATCGGTCGGAATCGGGATGACATCGAGTGACAACAGCAAATTACGGTTCAAGTCGCACAGTTCGGCTACCATACTATCCTTGATGTAGCTGGCGTAATCCCGCAGAAAGATGACCCGTCCGTAGTAGTTCCCCATCCGAAAATGGTCTTTCGCAAACTCGAACGAATCCGGAGAAATATAATCCTTAAAATCATGACCTTTGCGCATCATCTCCTGCATGTCAAAACGAAAGTCCGCTTCTTCGCTAATTCGGAAGAAGTCATGCAAGATACGAAGACGATCCGTTGCATCAAGTTCCGTACATTTAGAGCCGAGGCGGGAGAAATGCGCGGTCAACTCTGTACCGACCCGTGCAAAGTAATGGCGAGCTTCATCCACGTTCTTTTTCACAACGGAGATTGTGATGTATTTATCCTGAACCGTCCCGTTGATGTTGCCGTCCGTCGCTTTGCCCAGCAGCATATCGTTGTACTCCTGTCGATAAGCATCCAACTCGTCGTCCTGGAGTGGAATGAAAACGGAGCGCTCCACCTCTGCCTGATTAAGCCGCCGATTGTGAATCGTAATCTTCGTCGTTGCCCCGCTGTCAAACGAATTGAGTAGTTCGGAGTAGGAAAGGAACATCGTCTCCTTATCCTCTCGCGATGCGGCAGCGTAGTTGATGTCCGCAAAACGGAACGACTTCGAAAATTTGTTGCCGACAGCAAAAATCCCGTCCGGCCAGATGGCACGGATCGGGATCGCTTGTTGTACGCTTTTCGGAATCGGAGATCGTTCCTTGTCCTGTTTCAGGGTGCGCCTGAGCGTCTTAATCATTACGCTTCATCCTTTCTTGCTCGTGCTTATGCAAGTTTCCTTTGAGCGCTTCGTAGTACATGTTGTTCGAGCGGAATACAAGCCGTCTTGGCATCAGGAACTCTGACTTCACGTATGCCCACAGAAGTTGCTCCGCTGTCATACCGTGATAACGAATAAATCCGAATGCTGCGCAGGGAGCGGCTCCCAATATGCACATCCAACTGAGCGTTTCCAGTCCAAAATGATTGCGCAATCCGAAGTACAGCCCAATCGCTGCAGCGACCGCCAGAATAGAAAAAAAGAACTGCCGCAAGGACAGTCCAAAGTACAAGCTTTCCGTATAGTCCCGGATTTCCCGGTTAATCTTCACTTCCATATAACCATCCCCTCCTTCACTTCTGCGTTATCGCTGATGCTGCCCACGTCCAGCATTTTTTTTATTCAGTCGGATAATCAGTTGATCGATCTTTCTACTTTGTGCTTGAACCGTCTTATTTTCAGCCAGAGGGATTCCTTGCTCCAACGATTCAATCCCAAGTTTATTTAATTTTTGACGTTCCGCTTCCAATTGCGCCAGTAATCTTTTCATCGGTCATCCCTCCACGTCTGCATGAAATGATGCTTGCAATGACTGACAAGTTGAATGTTTGTGCTCGACGGTCCCTGCGAGAACGGCTGAGCAACGCATTGGAATAAGTCTATCAACGTTCGAAGAAGATACGCAAAGGTGTGGCGGAATTACAGCCCCATCATTTCACGCACAATGCGATCTGCCATTTTCACCGTACCGACGAGAACGAGCATGTTGAAAATGAGTTCTCCGATATAGGTCCATACCATCGTGACCGCACCGGCACCCTCATCGACAGCCGGAGGAGCGGTGGCGAAGGCGGAGTAGATGATACACGCCAATACAATAATTGCTCCTTCCAGACAAGCAGCTGCGTATCCTTTTATAAACGACTTGCCGATGTTTTGGCTTGGCTCCCCTGCGAATGCGGATAGTGGAACGGGAGCAATGGCCGTATATAAATAGATGCGAAAAAAGCGCCCATACACGGAAAGAATCATTACAAAGGATAGTACGGTTATAAACAGACTGCCGAGAATGGTGACGATCCACAGCGGAATGCTTTGCCAGAAACCAACGTCTTCAATGGCTTGCGCTACCGTATCCGGCAAGGCCAATGCCTCTGACGTTCCAAATCCGGAACGTCCCATCATCGTTGAGATGATTCCCTGAACAATCGTAAAGAGAGCCATCATGAGCTCCAATCCATAGGTGACCACCGCTTTGGCCAGTACAAAACGGATAAACAGCTTGACGGCCACCTCCGGTTTCTTCACTTCTACAAAACTGCCGGTCGTCTTCACAACGCCAATCACAAAAAACAAGACCAGAAGCGCCAGTCCAGTCGCCTGCAACGCGCCATGAATATCTATGATGACACTCCAAACACCCCCGCCCTTAAAGTCCGCTGGCGATTGGGTAACAAGGTGCCAGATTTCATTCATTTTATCGTTCCAGGTATCCAAAGCATTTTCGAGATTGTCGATGACCCAACTGTTTTTTGACATATTCTCACCCCTTCCGTAAACGGGGAACAGACAAATCGTCCGCCCCCCTTATGCAAAAGCTTCAAGCTCATCCGGCAATCAGGGTAAGAATTTCCTTCGTAAACGTAATAATGACCCCTCCAGCGAGTGTCAGAAACCCGTTTGCACGCTGGGAAGGGTCATGGGATTTTAGCGACAATCCGATCTGAACAATGCCGAAACCGAGAATAATCATGCCGATGGCTCGGATTAAACCGAAGATAAAAGTAGACAGATTGTTGACAGTCGTCATCGGATCGCCCTCTGCATAAGCGGTGGAGACGAATACGGTCCCCGTTAAGACCAGCATGACGTACAGGGCCAGTAGCCATTTCGTTTTGAATTTCAAATTCATCATTCCCTTCGCAAAAATAGCGACTCTACTTCTTCTTCCGACAGAAGCTCATAATCTCCGTCCTCATGGAGGAACACGGATTGCCAGTCCAAAGCGTGCTCTGTCCCACCATGTTGGTAGGGAAGGCCGTTGCCATCCGTCGTAAACGAAACATGAGGATGCTTGAGCAAATCATACTTGTCGTCCTGAACGGGATGTTCGCCACGAATAAAGAGCAGGCAATAGCGGTTATCCAGCAGCCTCACCTCATCAGGGGTGAGCAGTTCACGGCCTGACTGCTGGTAATTGATCGAGTAGCTGCCGTTCCTCCCCTTGCTCTGACCGTAGGTATTGGTGTCAATCGTTTCCTTTCCGAGCAGCTCCGAGACATATTTATGGGTGGACTGTTCGTTACCGCCCAAGTACAAAAATTCATCACAGTTGCCCACAATCGATTCCCACGCGTCCTTGTACAGCGCCTTGAGCTGCGCTAAATTTTGCAAAATGATGGAGACGGAAATTTCTCTGCTTCGCATCGTAGAGAGAAGTTTGTCAAATTCGTCGGGAAGCGCCACATTTGCAAACTCATCCATGACAAAGTGAACATGGATCGGGAGACATCCCCCATGCCGATAGTCCGCTTCATACATGAGGCATTGAAAAAGCTGCGTATACAGCATGCCTACAATGAAATTGAAGCTGCTGTCGTTATCGGGAATGACAGCGAACATCGCCGTCTTCTTCTCACCCATATCGGGCAGTTCCATTTCATCAACCATGCTCATCCCCGCAATCGTATGCAGGTTAAACTTCTCCAACCGAACACCGAGGCCAATCAAAATGGACTTGGCCGTCTTGCCCGCCGCCAGCTTGAAAATGTTGTACTGCTTGACGGCAAGGTGTTCCGGGTCGCGCATGGCCAGCCGCTCGAACAGTTCGTCGAGTGGACTCTGGTACGTCTCGTCCTCTTCTCGCACCTCTGCAGCCGCGATCATTTCCATGACCATTGGGAAATTTTTCTCCTCGGGCGGTGCTTCATATAGGAGGTACAACACAAGGGCTTCCAGCAAAGCGGTCTCGGAACGCTCCCAAAAGGGGTCGTTTGTATTGCTGCCCTTTGGTGTCGTATTGCGGATTAAGTTGGTGACCAGCTTGAGAACGTCCTTATCGTCTTGCAAATAGGCAAAGGGATTGTAACCATGCGAACGGTGCGGATTGATGAGATCCAGCACCTTGATGTTATAACCTTTGGACTTGAGCAGATGCCCGGTATCGCGCAAAATCTCGCCCTTGGGATCGAGTACGACAAAAGACGTATGCGCCTGCATGACGTTCGGTTTGGCGTAAAATCGTGTTTTACCGGACCCGGAGCCGCCCACGACAAGGACATTCAGGTTTCGGCGGTGCTTGCGGCCATCCAAGCCGATACGAACCTGCTGCGTCAAAATTTTGTTTTGTTCCGGTTGCTTGCTTCGGTATTTGGCATTCATCTGTTTCGCTTTCCCCCATTTCGCGCTGCCATGTTCCTCCCGACGACGATAATTGCGCGGAGAAGCCAGATATGCGCCAACCGAAACCGTGTAAATGAGTGTAAAAAGCAACAAACTTCGCGGCGTATCATCGACCCATTGAATTTGGAAAGGGTGATTGATCGCTACGCTAAGATGCAGCAGCAATTCGGGTAGTCCCTTTGATAAAGCGGGGGCGGCAAGCAGCGCCGCCCATACGACAGGAATAAAAAAAACCGCAAAGAGTAAAAGATTACTCCTTGCGGTTTCAGCGCGTCGCATGATGCCTCCGACGCTTTATTTTTTGAAAGGGAGCGTCAATCGCTTTGAGCAATAAATCGTCAACAGGATCGGTTGGCCGCTGCTGACCAATCAAATCGTTGCGCAGCTTATTCAAAGCGTTGATAACAATGCCGTGCTCGTATGGATCCATTTTCAGGATGCGTTCTTCCTCTTTCATCGCAACTCCCCCCAACAGATTAATGAAAAGCAGATTCATGCCGCGGCTAGCGGGTCGAATCGCTGCGATTCGGTAGCTGCTGTCGCTGCTGGGCCAGCATGCGGTGCATACGACGGGAAATGTCGTGTGCCGCATCCTTCATCACCGTCAGTTCGGCTCGAATTTGCTGCGGCTCCATATCCTTGAGCCGTTCATGAATCCGGCCGAAGCGGAAAGAAGCCGTCTCGACGCCGAATTTCTTGCAAAGCATATACGCAGCACAGTAGGCTTGGAAATTGAAGGATGAACGGCTATAGTCGTTACGGCCGCGATCAATCTCGGCATGCGCCAGTTCCTGCGCGAGCGTCCGAAAAATATCACCAGCCCCAAGTCCACGACGTATCACGATGTTTCGCGTATCCGGCTGATAGAGCGCATGAACTTCCGCAGGCAAGGCATCTCCAATCGTGATCGGAACGGGTGAACGATCCATCAACGCCTTGATGCGTGTCCGGTCATCCGGGTAGATCGGCGGTTCCTTTTTCGGTGCGGTTGTTTGTGCAACATCGAACATCTTCTTTGGGTTGTAGCTGATCGCGGTACTCCCATCTTCCCGCTTGTATTCCTCGCCTGGCTCCAGAATGTAAAAACCGGTCTCCTTGCGACGAATATATACGCCTTGTTCTTTCCAGCTTTCAAAATCAGCAATACGTGTGGCATCCGGGCGCTGCGTGAGAATAAGCAGCGCATTAGCGACACTGTAGAGATCAAAACGGCTTTGTACGTCCAGATAATGCTGGAATTGTTCACCGTTTTGAGCAATCGCAGCTGTGGCAGCGTCAATTGTTTCATACGTCCACTGCCGCAGTTCTTGCTTTTTTTGTGCCCATGCATCTTTGTCGAATGTCTGCTCACGCTGACCGGATGTTGCAGAGGTTTGGGGCTGGAATAACTCGTCCAGTTCGCTCATTTCGATTTCCCTCGCTTTCGACTCCCGGTTGTTGGGACGGATGCTTTACTGCCGGATATCGCTTTACCGCGATCTTTGCGCTTCGGCAACGATGGTTCCTGCTCCGGTTGCCGCCGCCTTGCCTCTGCTGCCCGGTTTTCCTCCCGGATTTCACGCAGCAATTGACGAATGGACACTTTTTCATGTGGCATTTCAGCGTTAATCGTAACCTTTTCGTATGCCGCGTTGCGCCCGGAGGTAGGCGCGGACGGAGAGGACGGCTCCGTTGTCCTCTCCTCCTGTGTCGGCGGGAGGGGGCGTGGATGATCCAGTTCCGTTCGCTCGACCTCCCGCTCCTCGACCACCGGATGATCGGTTTCCTGTTGCTCGTTTATCGGCTGAACCTCCGCTGCCGGCTCCGGCTTTCCCAGCAGTTCGTCCAAAAAATCTTCGCTCACTGCCCTCTCGTTTGATGCTGAAGGTTCGCTGCTCCCGCCTTCGGGCGCTGCCACGGCTTGCTCCAACTCCGGCGCTGTCTCTTTACGCTCGTCCGACTGCTTCTCGTTGCGGGACTTCACAATTTCCTGCTTGATGCTGGCTGTATCTACGGTCGCCAGTTTGAAACGCTCAACGATCCGGTTGATCTTGGACGCATCCTCGGCCCGTACCATCACATCGCAAAGCCCGTCCACGTTTTTCTTGTCACGCAGCGCGCAATAAAGGACGCCATACCGCTTCGCTTCTTTGCAAAAAGTCGGCAAGTCTTCGTTTCGTACTGCAAACACCTTCAGTTCCTTGCCGCTCCGCAATAAACTTTCCAGACGAACACGGCCTCTTGTTCGCTTTTGCCCTTGCAGGGCGGCGAACAAATAAACGGCCAGATGCTTCGCGCCTTCGCCGGAAATTTTGGCCATGACTTCAATGCCACGTAGACTCATGCTGACGACCTGATCGGCCGCCTCGGTTCCGCTGCTCATGGACATTTGCCTCCCTTCGTGCCAATTGGTCTTCCTCGTTACGTTGCAGCTTGTTTGCCATTTCGTCGGATCGGGCAAGGATGCCCGTACAGAACCTCACCTCCTTTCGTAGCTTCGCGAGCTGACCGGAAAATTCGGCAATTTGTGATTTATACCGTTCAATTTGCTCGGGGTCCTGGCAGCGGCGAAGGCGATTGTACAGCATTTTGCGAGAGCCGTACCCTTGTTTCAACTCCATTTGCAGTCCATCTTGATAAGCGGTCAATTGTGCCTTGCTGGAGATCCGTTGGCGACATAGCAACTTGGTTTGCTCCGTGATCGCAGCCAGATGTCGTAAGTCTTCCCGTAATAAAAAAGACGTCCGTTTAGGGGACGCGCGGGAACGGGCCAGAATCCCCATCTTAAATAAATAACGCAAATACAAAGCTTGCAGACCGCTATATCTCCGTCTGACGTGTACATGGCTGCGAACAATGACGGCTCGTCGGCGCCTCGACAACGGCAAAGGAGGCTGACGTTGCGATAACCGGTTTTGCAGAATCCGTTGTTTTATCGAATGCTCTGTGTATTCGTCGCCAAGACTGCGTAGTCGAACAAAGCGCTCTTTGCCTGGCGGGCGTACCGCCAAATGCTTGACGTTTGACTTCACCTCATACCCCTGCTTTTGGATGATCGCGAATAATTGCGTCATCGTCATGGAAGCAGTGATAGCAGCATCGATGTCCTCGCGAATCAAGCCGCGCCAAGTTGGCCTGTCTTCCTGATCGGCTTTCCACTCCCCGTAATGCTTGGCCTTACCCGGTTCCGGCTGCTCGATGACTGATAAAGCATGCTCCCGGCACAGTCGATCGGATGTTTGCCGCATAAGCGCGTAAGAGGCTTTGTTATCGTAGTAGCGTTTACCGTCCAAAAACGACACCGCATTCAGTACGAAATGATTGTGCAAGTGCTCCTTGTCCAAATGGGTCGATACAACGACTTCAAAGCGTCCCCCCCATAGCTCCTGCGCCAGTTTGACGCCAATGGCATGGGCTAATTCCGGCGTCGTTTCGCCCGGTGCAAATGCCTGATACCCGTGAAAGGCCACAATGCCATCGGTCTTTTGATATTGTCGTTTGGTTCTCTGCATTTGTTCGTAAGCGGTAAGCGGATCGCAATTGATCCCGCACACGTAAAGCTGTTTTTCCGTTTTTGCATCCGCGCTTGTATAGATAAGCACCTGCTGCAAGTCATCGTTCGCTAGACGCTCTTGATCGGTTTTGTCGGGATTGGTGGCGTAATCCAGCACACGCTTGAGGCGGTCGGTAACGTCCCATATTGCAGTTGTCGCCATCATACGCCGTCCCCTTTACGGTGGATGTACGCTAGGATTTCCTCGCGGCTCGGTTCTTGGTTCTGGTGCTGTCACAGCCTGTTGAATCTGCTGGACGGCACGGCGCAAGTAGTCAGCCTCCTCCTGAAAAGACACCCGATCCAGATGGCCTGTCGAATGAGCCTTCGCTGCGAGTTGGTTAAGGTTATTCCCGATAGCGTGCAGTTCGCGCATCATCGCGAAATAGTCCGTTGGCGGCATCGCCTTCGGGACATATCCGTTAATCAAAGATCGAATGTACCCCTCCTGCGAGAGTCCGGATTTTTTGGCACTCGCTTGGAGCTTAGCGTTTTCATCCTTATTCACCCATACCTGAATGCGAATCGCTCGTCTTCTCATCATGTTCACTCCTCGTCAAAGGAACAAATATAACCTACATTCTTGATAAAACAGCGTACTGCTGAGACTTGGGTATTAGGGGCTTGCCCCTAACAAGCGAATTTGGGAGACCAAATTCAGTGCTTGCTGCAACACGAGACATTCCTCTCGCGTTGCCTTCGGGGCACCTGCCGGGAAAAAGAAGGTGCTGCCCCAAAAACAAAAAAAACGCCGGATGTAATCCAGCGCCTGCGATGAAAAATATGATGTTGATGATTATTGGGCATAAAAAAGACCGTCCATATGAACGGTCGAATCCATCTGAAATAGGTAACTTACTTAACCACACGTTTTCGTTTCGTACGCGCAGGTAAAATATTGATCACATCCACCACGCGATCCTGTTCGTGAACGGCGTAATAAATCAGGTAGTTCAAGAACACATGCTTGCTTCTTCCATACGTGATCCGGCGAAGCCCTTTGAAGCTACCGCGTTCGACTGCCAGTCCCGCGTAGGGATGAAACGCCAGCAAGCCCTCGATATAGTCGATGATTTCATTTTCTTTCGCGTACCACCATTGCAACGGCTCCGACCCTTGCTCCGCAAAAAAAAGTTCCATTCGATCCAAACAGAGATCGAACTCTTCCTTAAACACAACACGAAAGGGCCGGTTACTTTCTTCGCTCACGACGTTTCTCCTTCAGTTCGCTGGCTGAGTACCCTTTCATATCAGGATTATCCAAATAGTTTTGCAATGAAGCTTTCAGTTCCGGGTAATCCTCAATCTCCTGAGCCAAATCCAGCTTCCCTTCATCGCCCAAGAATGAATCGAAATTCTCCACCTCGATGGAAACCAGTTTGCCATCGACCACGAAAAGGCCCGATTGCTTCCCTTCCAACGCATGCAGCAACTCTTCCTTCGCTTGTTCGCTTAACGGATTCATCCGGTTCACCTCCATTTCCACTTCACAACGCACGTTCAGTGATACCTACTTACTATCATAGCATCGACGACACACCCTGTCGATATTCCCGCCGCCTATCGAGACATGCCTCTTGTCTGTCTGCTGGATTGAATCGGTCGTTCCAGTCTGCACAGCAGCTCATCGTTGACATCTTTGCCGAACTTCTGCGGCTCATCAACCACCGATATCGGGGCGGATTCCATGAAGTCGTTGAACGATTGTTTCATCATCAGGTGATGCTCCTTAATATGAATGTTTGGCTGTTGGTGCAGCCGACGATCCTATTATTGGCACCTTACTGAAAAAGGTTAATCGGAACATTCCGTTTTCAACGGTTTAGTCACCTGGTCGCCTCGAGTCGCCCTGAAAGGCACCTGCCGGGAGAAAGGGGAAAGGCATTGAAAAGGCGAAAGACGCTGATCGCTCAGCGTCTTCGTTCGAAACGTTATCGTGGTTGGCTTCCATCAACGTTCCTTGCCTATTGCCCGGCGTACATGATCCATCACTGTTTGATGGCCTAAACGTGTCGGATCGTTTCGTGCTTCTTCCTCCGCCTCCAACAGTGCTTTTTCAATCTCCTCGGTCTGTTCAATTTTATCCTGTTCGCTCATGTCCTACCTCCTCGGAATTAGAATATTGAATCCATCTCTATTTTCGCTCGACGTCGATTTGAATGCCAATGTATCGAACTGCGCTATCGGATTGGTTCCTGACTTTGTTTATGATAAAACATCAAGTCGTCGTTAACGTCCTTTCTGATGGGCAGTTCATCGATAATCTCATAAGATTGGCCGAATAATCGATGAATCATTGCTGCCGCCGAACGGCCCGGCTCATCGTTATCCAAGTGAAGCACTAAGCGCTCCACTTCCGGGTAGCTTTGCAAATAGTAGGTGATTGCAACCGGGGCAATATCTGCATTCTTTCTATCATTAGGACCGTATATTCCGCCCAGCGACTTGAGATGGGATTGCCGCCAGTCCTCTCCGGCAACTAATTCAAGGGTGCAGTGCGATAACAGGTCAATTCCACATTCAAACAAGTGCAGTTCATGGCTACTCTCAACGGCCGGTATAGCGAACGAATACCGCTTATCGCTCCCTGGCGCTTCCCCCATGTAGCGAGTTTTGGTCGTCCCTCGAATCGCAGCATAACGTGGAGTGCCTTCCAAATCAAAACCAACAAAAACCGCATTATGGTGCTTTCGGCTTTCGTACAGGCCTCCCGAGTCTAGACAAAAATCGATTACTTCACGGGAAATGCCGCGTTTGCGGAGATAAGCGATGACGCGTTTCGAATTCTCATTCGCTTCGGGAAGCTCCAGCTGCGCAAGTGGAGAATTCTTCTGAACGGCTGGTGCAGCCGAAGGTAGATGGACGGGCGGATTATCGTCAATTTGCAATACTGCTTCGGGAAACGATAGGCCACGCACTTTAATGAGATAATCCAATGCCGAACGCCCGCCGATCCCTCGCGACCACCAGAACCATTTTCCATTGGAAATTTTAAGGCTGTCGTGGGTTCGAGTTGAATAAGCGTTGCGTGAGCAACGAACCAGTTCGTATGGCTCGAACCATTGCAAATAGGTCAGCAGATCCAATTGCTTTGCACGTTCGATCTGTTCCTTGCTTACATAGCTCATTACTGTAGTTCCTTTCAGAGAAATTATCGTTCCATGCTCCGCTTTTTGGGATACCGATAAGCCCTGCCTCTCCTCAATTCCGTTGCACCATTCTTTTTCAAAAATGCGTCTACATCAGCTTCATAAACTCTATTGGTCACCCCATTCGAATCACGAATGTAATAATACATGTCGCCAAATACGTTCTTCTCTTTGGAAATCAACTCTAATGATGGCACGGTTTCTCCCTCCTCCGTCGAGTCGGTTCCGTAACAAAAAAACGGCAGAATCGGATAAAAGCATCCGCTGCCGCTTGCGATAGGATACAACATGCATGTTCCTCCAGAAATGCGAAAAAGGACTCCAAGCCGGAGTCCTTTTCGTCATACGAATTATACTTTAAGGGTTATCTCGTACTGAATATATAATTTCCCTCCAAAAACAAAAGAGCCCATTACAATACACCAATTTTGCGCAAATACGCGAAACAATCGGTATGACCTTGAACATAAAGCGCCAGACGTTCCATTTGTTCCGTTTCATCCAGCGTCCGCTTGACTTCAAGCCATGCAAGACGCTCATCAGCGGTTGGGAAAACTGCTTCATCCCCTTCAAAGACAGACCGAATAAAGGGGAACTGCACCTGCACTTCAATTCGTCTTCGCACTAAACCCATATACGTTTCGTCATTACGCAGGCGATTGATGACTTCATTTGAAATTTCATCGAACAAGCTTTCCACCTGCTGCATATATGAAAATTCCATGATTGATCCTCCTCTCGTAACCAACATACAAGAGCAAGGGGGATAACGCGAACGTGCCAGCCAGTCAGCGTTCACGATTGACAGCCTTTCGCTCCGGCTGCTCAGGTTCTTCATCCGACATGTTGTCCACGGCCTCATTTTCCCGCTTGTCCATGTTCAGAAGGGCGTTCAATTCTGCAAGCCGCTCAGACTTGGTTTGGAGTTCCTGTTCTTGTTTGAATGGCGTCTCGATCTGCTCCTTCGCCGTTACCATCTGCTGCTTGAGGGTGGATAACTGCTCACGATAATAGAGCTGTTTCTCAGGAAAATCCGATAACACATTGTTGATCCGCGTAATGTTACCACCTGCATCCGCTCCTAACGTAACCGTATGACCCAATGCGCCGCGTAGCGTCACCTTATACTCCTTCATGAAGCTGTCAAAAGATAACCATAAGGTAAAACCCATGTAACTGCCTCCTTCCTGCGGATCGGGAGAGGTCATACCCTTGCAGGCTTCCAGCAGTGCTGCGCCCGCCGTAGCACGTTCCGAGTACGTATAGTCTTTGATGGTCATGCCGGGAAAACGGGAATCGTCGTTGCTGTCCTTTTCCAGCGCTTGGGCGCGCATGAACAAGGCTACGTCCTGCTCATACCCAGCAATACGTTCCTCTGTAGACTTGATTTGCTGGGGCAACATTTTAAGCAGCCGATCCTCCAGTGCATATCGCTGGCTCAAGTGGTTGGCTTTAAGCAGCTTGAGTTTGGATACCTGAATGTCGAGATCCATCTTTTCCTTGATGTACGGATTTCCAGTCGCAAGCGCTTTAACCTCGGCATAGGATAACGCCGTTTCGTCAATGTCCTCGGCAGATCGCACCGGCGATTTGCTGGTCATGATCTGAGAGATAAACCGTTGCTTGTTTTCGAGTGTTTGATAAAGGTAGGCGTCAAATGTGTTCTCTGTGACATAGCGGAAGATGTGAACCTCGCTGTTCTGGTTGCCCTGACGGATAATGCGCCCGCTGCGCTGCTCCAGATCGCGGGGTCGCCACGGACAGTCGAGGTCGTGCAGCGCAATCAGCTTGGTTTGTACGTTCGTCCCTGCGCCCATCTTAAAAGTCGATCCAAGCAATATCCGAATCTGTCCCGTCCGCACCTTGGCAAAAAGTTCCTTCTTCTTCACTTCTGTGTTGGCGTCGTGAATGAAGGCTATCTCCTCCGTCGGAACGCCTTTCTCTGTCAGTTTGCGTCTTAACTCGTCATACACATTAAAGCTTCCATCCTGCTTGGGAATAGAAAGGTCACAAAAAACAAGTTGCGCGAGTCGCTGCTCCTGGCTGTCTGCCCATTGCCGATAGACGTTTTCCGCACATACGCTTACTTTGCTTCCTTCGTCATCGGGTAACATGGCGTTAGCAAGCCGTTGATCGAGGGCCAGCTTGCGTCCGTCGTTGGTGATCTTAAGCATGTTGTCTTCATGCGGCTCTACTTTCTTCGCCCGCACCTGTTCGGCCCGACTAGCGAGATCCGCTACCATCTCACGCTGAAAATCGCTCGGCGGCAAAGCGACGTTATGGAAGTGGGCTTTTGGAACCGGAAGCTGGAGCATATCCGCCGTCTGAATGTCCGCCACTTCCTTAAAAACGTTCATGAGCTCAGGTAAATTATAAAAACGGGCAAACCGCGTTTTAGCGCGATAGCCCGTTCCTTCCGGTGCCAGCTCAATTGCCGTGACCGTCTCTCCAAATGTGGAAGCCCATGAATCAAAGTGCTGCAAGCCCTGCCCGCGTAGCCGCTCGTATTGCAAGTAGCGCTGCATCGTGTACATCTCGGTGATGGAATTGGAGATCGGCGTACCTGTGGCAAAAATAATGCCGCGTCCCTCGGTCAATTCATCCAGATAGCGACATTTGGCAAACATGTCAGACGACTTTTGCGCTTCGGTTTGCGACAACCCGGCGACATTGCGCATTTTCGTATAAAGGAATAGATTTTTATACGAATCTGCTTCGTCGACGAACAATCTATCGATGCCGAGTTCCTCAAAGGTGACCACATCATCCTTACGACTGGTGTCGTTCAACTTCTCCAGCTTGACCTGCAGCGTCTTCTTGGTCTTTTCCAACTGTTTGATGGCATACCGCTCGCTCTTGGCTTCCTTGAGTTCGCGGATACCGTTTGTAATCTCGGCAATTTGCTCGAACAATTGCTGCCGCTGGCGTTCCGTCGAGATCGGAATTTTTTCAAACTGTGAGTGGCCGATAATAATTGCGTCGTAATCGCCGGTGGCAATCCGTGCGCAGAACGTCTTCCGATTCTTCGTTTCAAAATCCTTTTTAGTAGCGACCAGCACGTTTGCGGACGGATAAAGCTGCAAAAATTCCGCAGCCCATTGCTCGGTCAAATGATTGGGCACAACCAGCATGCTCTTGTTGCACAGGCCTAAATGCTTGCTTTCCATCGCCGCGGCGGTCATCGCAAACGTTTTGCCCGCACCGACGCAATGGGCGAACAGGGAATTGCCGCCGTAAAGCGTTCGGGCAACTGCATTAACTTGGTGTTGTCGCAACTGGATCTCCGGGTTCATCCCGATGAAGCGAATATGACTCCCATCATATTCGCGTGGACGGATGGAATTGAACCGATCATTATACAGTCGGGTAAGCCGCTCCCGTCGCTGCGGATCTTTCCATATCCAGTCCCGGAATGCCTCCTTCATCATTTCCTGCTTTTGCTGGGCGATAGCCGTTTCCTGCTTGTTCAAGACACGTTTTTCCACGCCGTTTTCAACGACCGTATCGAAGATCCGTACATCTCGCAGATTTAGCGTGTCTTCGAGAATTTTATAGGCATTGATGCGATTCGTACCGTAAGTGACATTGGCCTTGATATTGTTACTTCGATCATCGCTTTTGCCTTTGACGTTCCAGGTTGCGGTGTAGCCCGAATACATCACGTTGATAGAGGACTGGTACATATACGGTGTATCCACCAACTCAAAAATGAATGCCCGAATGTCTTCCGGCGGCAGCCAGGTTGCGCCCAGCCGCACATCAATTTCCGAAGCGTCCAAATCCTTTGGTTGCACACTGACCAGCGCATTGACGTTTTCGCTGTAGCGTTCCGTTTCAAAAGCGGCAAACTGTTTGGCAACACGCAGCTTTTCACGGACATTACCCGATAAATACGCATCCGCTGTTTCGTATATCGGTTGCCCTTCTTCGTCCAGGTTTTCAGGATTCGGGAAGATCACGCCGCGAAGCTCCTGCACAACTTGTTCCTGCGCAAGTCCGGTCAACTCTGCCATATACGACAGATCGACGCGAGCTTTCGTACCAATAGAAACCGCCAGTGCCTCCGAAGCCGTATCCACCTGTTTAATGTTGGTGCGTTGCCGAATGGTACGCTTCGTGAACATATCCGCCTTGCGCAGCAACCGTCCTTCCTCATCTACAATTTCAAGAGAACAAAGAAGGAAGTATGAACTGTCATCAGAGAAAGCAAGGCTGTTGGCGCGACTATTAATCAGACCATACTGTGCTGTGAATCGATCATATTGCATGTTCAGCTTGCACTGTTGTTCCTGAATCATCTCTTCACTATAGTTCTCGGTCTGATAGTCAATGAGTTCGCGAACCGTGTCTCGAAGCTGTATCATGCCCTTGATGCGGCCCGCCGCTGTGGTCGAAGTTTCAACCGGCCGCATTCGACTATTTTCCCGAAAATAGATGCGCCCCTCGACTAGCGCGAAGCTGAAGTTACGAACGGACGGATCGGCAGGCAAGGAGGCTTCCTCCTCCTCCGGCTGTTCATCCCGTTCCAATTCGACCCACTCCGCATGGATGTTCGCCAGCGCCTCGCGCAACAACTCTTCCAAAGGAGCGTCTGGATTGGGCCGGCAAGTCGTTTCTTGCTGATTGCCGTACATCCGATCGTCAAAGGCCATCGTGCCAAGCAACATATCGGGGCGAGTTGCAAAATAGGCATTAACCGGAACACCTTCTGCTGTCTCACCAAGCGCAAGCCATTCCTCGGTCTGCTCGCTGACGGCCACCATGCGGTCTCGTTTTTGTAAAAACAAAATGTCGGCGGTCACTTCGGTCCCGGCATTCGCCAGAAACGCATTGTTAGGCAGACGCACCGCACCGAGCAGCGCGGCCCGTTCCGCGATGTATTTTCGGACGGTTTGGTTTTGCTTGTCCATCGTTCCTTTGGACGTGATGAAGGCGATAATTCCGCCCGGACGAACCTTATCCAGCGTCTTCGCAAAAAAGTAGTCGTGAATCAGAAACTTGTGCTTGTCGTATTTTTTGTCGGCTACGCCATAGCCGCCAAACGGCACATTGCCAATCGCAAGATCAAAAAAGCTGTCCGGCAAGCTGGTCTGCTCGTAGCCGCTGACGGCAATCGATGCCTGCGGATAAAGCTGCCGGGCAATGCGTCCGGTGATGCTGTCCAGTTCCACGCCAAAGAGCCGGGCGTCCTGAAATGACTCCGGCACCAAACCGAAAAAATGGCCGATGCCACAAGACGGCTCCAAAATATTGCCGTTACGAAAACCCATCCTCTCCAGGCATTCGTACATCGCCTTGATGACGGTTGGAGAGGTGTAATGCGCATTCAGCGTGGAGGCGCGAACGGACGCATACTCTTCTGGGTCCAGAAGAGCTTGCAGTTCGGCATATTCTGTTCCCCATTGCGGATTCCCATCATCAAATGCTTGCGGAATTCCGCCCCAACCCACATAACGGGCAACCACGGCCTGTTCGTCCGCTGCCGCCTGACGGTTCTCCTTCTCCAGTTGCTGGAGTAACCGGATCGCTTCCACGTTCCATTTGTACTTGGTTTTTGCGCCGCCATGTCCCAATTCGTTATCCATGATCCGGTAGTTGTTCGCTGGAGCCAATTCACGTTGAAGCTCGGGGGCAGCGGAAAGAGGAACGGGAGCCGCTCCCTCACCGTCATCAGGTGCCGCTTGCTCCGGTTCGTCCACCAGTTCCGTATCCCATGCCGCTTGTTCCGAATCCCATTCTTGCTGCCCGGAAATCAGATGATCGTTTAGTGGATTCTCGCGCAGCATACGCTGGAAGTCCCGACGATTCATTTCCTGCATGAATAAAGGAAATTGAACGTTCTGCAGCACCACTTTTCGCCGATCCAGTTGCGTAATTTCGTATTCGTCCGCACCAATAAAGACTTTATTGCCCTCGGCATACGCATAATGGGCATGAACCCGATTGGGTGTTTGCGTTTGCTGTGATTCATCCGATTGGTCTTCTGAACGCAGCGTGAGGCGTTCGGCCGTTTCCGCTATTCGTTGCCTGTGCTTCTCCTCCTGCTGTTCGGCATAGGCAGGTAAACGCTCTTCCTCCTGACGATTCAGGTATCGTCCCGCTGCCAGCAACTCGCCAATACGCTTCTGCACCTTGATCCACGACAACACTACTGTAGCATCCGGGTTCATAATAGAACCTCGTGTCACCGTAATCCCCTTGCTATCGTGATTTTCATGAATATCGGTGCCGATCAGGGCCGGGAGACGTCCACCTGTGCCATATTCCCGTTTCAAAAAATCCGCGTTTTCTTGTGCAGATAACGACTGCCCAAAAAAGAGCGCAATGCGAAGCTTTCCGTTCTCAAAGCCGCTGCCGTTTTGCAGAACGGCGTCGATGGCAGCTTGAGGAAGTGAAAAAGCAGAGGCTTTTACGGCCTCCGCTTGCTCCATCCATAATGTCTGTTGCTGAATAGAAGGCTCCGACTTACGAGCAGGATCTAATTCATTCAGGAGAATCATGCTCGCGATATGCCCGGCAATCACCGACCAATCGTAAAAACTCTGCGCTGTCCGCTGTTCTGCCGTACCCGTCCAAAGATGCAGTACGTTGCGGTACGGCTCAAAACCGGCTCGCATACCGCCCTCTAGTGTCAATTCAGTGATTCCCGCTGGAAACAGGCTGCGTATATATGGCGTTCGCTCGCGGCTATCCTCATGTGCGTCGAAAAAGGCTTCGATAGCCGCCTTGCTCTCCAAAAGCGGCGCAGCACGAAGCATATCATTGATGATTGCTTGGTCATGAAAAAACGGAAGACTCCTGTCTTCCGTTGATCGGTCATACCATGTTAATGATAAATCAACTCCGTGAGAATCAGTTCCTCGGCTTGTTGTTTCAGACCGTTCATGTGGCCCGTCCAGCCCATCGGATCGGTCGCTTTGTCCGGAGCGGGATGCTGCCGGATCAGTTTCTGCATCGTCAGGTCGATCTGTTCTCGCGCTGTCCGATCGATGTTCGTCAGATGCTGATTCAATGTCTCTGACAACATCAGGTTCGCGTAGGTGCCTTTCCGCTGCTCCTTCAGAAACGTCTTGCGCAACATCCCATATTTCCCGATGTTCATCGGTTCGGGCATCGTCAGGTCGGGCAGCAAGTAATCCCCTCTCGGTGTGTAGGTCAGTTCCATGCTCCATCATCCCTTCGTGTATGTTAGCTTCATTGTGCGGCAAGGATTCTGACCTTGCAACAGTATGGCTCGCCTGATGATCTTGTCTTCGCTGCTCCTCTCGGCGCATCGCCCGAACGGTGGATTCGATCTCGCGCAGCATCGTTTCAGCTACATCGCTGATAGCCGCGCCTAGTTGAGACAATGTAGACAGTGTATTGAAATAGCCGACGCTGGACAGATCATCAACGCTGATGTAATGGGACGGTTCCAAACCGCAGCGTGTTAGCGCCATAAAGGCGACCGCGTGCTCAGCCGCTTCCCTGAACAGCAATTCCACATGCGGCTCATCCAATTCTTCCAGCAGGCTATTGTCGCGTTCGGCCAGCAGCATTTGCACGTAATCTGCGCTGTGGTCCTCCACCGCGTTTCGGGCAGCGGACAACACCGTGTCAGCCAGCTCCCTGCCTAGCTCTCGTTCACTGCCGAACGCATTTTCCAGCGTTTCGATGACGGCCTCCGTATCCGCCTCCTCCATACGCCATAAGGAAACGGGCTGTCGGCTTCGGCTTTGCGTGTCCGAAACATCGAAGACATGACGCAACCCTAAATGACTGCCCCGATCCTCGATCAGCGCGATGCCTTTTGCCCCGCACCTTACCCAACGGTTCAACCGCTTGTTCCAGATTTCAATTGCCGCGCAAGCCGTAGCATCTGGACGCTGCGCGTAGATCAAAAGTTGATCCTGGAACGGATATTTGTAGTTCCAAGCTGCTGTCCGCAGAAAATCGGCCCAACGCTCGGGGTGACCCGAAACCGCATGAGCCGTATTAGCGGCAAGCTTAGCTATTCGCTGTAACTTGGCTGTCAAAGGTCGCACCTCCTCATGCGAAGGTAATTTGGTTCGTCAGACGAATGCCTTCTTCGGAATATCGGGGCGTGAGCCGGATAAGTCCGTTCTGCTGAAGCCGATGCAAGTTGCGACGCACGGCAGAAGTGGAAAGACCCACCTCTGCCGCAAGCCGTCTGGCTGAAAGCAACACCATGCCATTTCGTCCTCCTGCACGATCCAGCAAATAGTTGTACAGCAGCTTCGCCGCAGGCGGAACCGATACTCCGGCCAGCAGCCGATAACGGGCAAGATCATTCATCATACGTGCGTCCTCCTATCGTTCCGGCTCCGGCCTCTTCTTGAGTGCGGCGGGAGCCACAGGCTGCTGCCGATTCTGCTCGGTCAGGCGCTCGGGACGGGCATAGCAATACAAGTAAAAGTTATAATCTCCTGCAGAGGGAAAACAGCGTAAGTAGTAACGATGTTCCTGAGTTTGCATGCAGAAACCATACACATCCGTACTCCATCCGCCTTGAATACGCGCCTCCGGGTGCTGACTGCAAAATCTGAACATCTCTCTGCGGCTCTTGAGTACACCTTGATCCCCAATGGCCTGCATCACTTTCCCCAGTTCCGCTTCAAAGTCCGGAGTTTGCAAAGGGGACCGACGCGTAAACCAGGTCACCCAAAATTCCTCGCCTGAGCGGCCGAAATCGCCGCGAAGATGGCCAATGCAGCCACGCTGCACGTTCTCCTCCGCAGAACCGGAATAAAATAGCGCCGCATCTTCGGGTGCGGCGCTTTGCAGCTTCTCAAACATATCCGTTCCTCCCGGCTCGTGAATTTAGTGCGTTCCTCCCGTTCCGAAATCATCGTAGCTGGACAAATCGGCATGATAAAACACAACATCACCATCCCATAGTGAGAACGATGCCCCATAAGGATCGACGAAGCTGCGCCCATATCCCTCCATCTGCCATTGATTGTTAAGCGGCGCATTTTTGTACTGCAAATGCTGGTGGCTGATGTCCTTGTTGCGAATGGTTTCGATGTTGAAATTGACCACGATATAGCCGTTGCGCAGGAAAATCGGCGCCTTGTCATCCAGCCGGTTGGTGCGTCCGTACTCGGCCAGATTCATGCCTGCTGGCACTGCATAAGGAGCAGCAGGAAGACTATACTCGCCAAACCAGCGCTGCACCGAGGCATTGGCCCGCGCAGTATTAATACCGGACGGCACCTGCATGCTGCCGATAAACGTCCGAAGCTGCGAAGGCAGCAACATGCCATCGTAGCCGCCCACATAAATCCGCTTTTGCGCTGCGTCCTTCAAAACCTGCTGCACATACGACGTCTGATTGCCAGACGAACCGTTCAGACTCCACTGCGATTTTGCCGTATTCGTCAGCTCTTGCTGCGACACATTGCGCAGACGGGTATCTAGCGTCACCAGTCGCTGCTCGGTATCCTCCGATGAACCAATCCGAATAAACCGCTTGTTGCCCGAATGATAGTACAAATCCACCTGTTGCCGGTTCTTCCCTTGCTTGTCCACGAAATAAAAAGTAGGCGTAATCTTCACGCCGTCGCCTGTGCCAAACATGTTGCCGAGTGTTTTGATTTCAAATTTGAAGTGATAGCCTGTTTTTACGGCCACATTTTTCTTACCGCTCGTCGGGTGACTGCCCGGTCGGATCGGCAGCACATAGGGAGATGTATTGCCGCGCGCCGCGCCGTCGATCCCTTTTGTGCCGACCCAATAACTATTTCCGGTCGGTGTCGCGCTGCCTGCCGTTGTTCTGAACACCGTTTCCCACTGATAATCGGCTATGTCGGTAATGCGGAAATCGAACAGACGGCCTATAACCTCGACGGTCACAACCTGCGTCGCTACATGATGGGTGAAGTCCAGATTGGCATTTGTTTGTGATGAGAATGAAGCCGGACTGTTTTCAGCAAACGTGCGGAACAACACATCATAGTTTCCCTCATTCACCCAAACGGGCATGTAAAAAGTGGTCGTTAGCTGGCCGACAGGAATCGAAGTCCAGGTGTCCTTCGGAATCAAAGTAATGTGGTCGGCCTTATAAACATCGAACGGGAACCGCACCTGCTTGTCGCGCACATATTTGGCATAGTCCCGATTGCCGTAGCCTTTGATGTTCTTATGTGCGCCGCTGGTTGGAATGGTAACCGTAAACGGTCTATCCAGAATAAGCGCGGCTCGTCCGGCTGTCGGCGTAGTCTTCTGGTTATGCGCCTGATCGTCGGAAACAGATGCCTGATTGACAACGGGCGTATGCACCGTCACCGAATTGATGCCATTGATCGGGTAGCTCTTGTTGTCACCACCGCCAATGCCTTTAATGAGCGAATAATAAATCATGCCTGTGCTGGGTTGACTGACTTTATTCGTTTTCCCAGCGTCAATGACATATCCCGATCCATACAGCACATTCTGACCGATCACGGTAGACGCTGGAATCGTTCCGGGCGCTGGAGCCGTTTCCTCGACCGTCCGATTATCCATCACCGTACTGCCGTTAAACACGAGCGAATCATTTTTCACTTTGATTTTGCCGATGGCGTTTTCCGCAATGGACTTCCAATCCTCGTTCGGAATGGACGGACGGCTGGAACCGCCGGATATGGTCTGACCAGATAGCGTCACGTTCGAATAAACCGGGTCTGTTACATGTGCGCTAAGCGAAGAATCGTGTGTGGCGGATACTGCTGGAGGCGTATAGCCGCTCGGTTGGAGCGTTACCGTTCCAGCAGGCAACGCGTAATTGGCGACCGTCGCCCTTTGCAGACCGTACACTTCGAGATTTTGAATCGTCCAGAAGTTGTACTTGCGCTCGATCGTATAATCTTTCGTGATCGTCTGCGTCGCAGAACGCGGAACATAGATTGTAGTCGAATTGCCTTTGTCATCTGGTGGACCAGCTTGTGTTTCTGTCCATGTAAGAGTATAGGTTTTGCTTACCTTAATGGGGTATTGCTTCGTGCCTTTCGTCTCCGTGAATGTGTTGCGATACAAATACGATTTGGCTAACACATTCGCATACAGGCTCTCCGAAGTGGGAATGCCTTGCAGCACATCAAATTTTTCCGCGCCGCGTGTATCTGCTTTGATGACGGCGGAAGCGCCTGCGTCCATCGCATCGGCTTGTTGGCTCGTGCCGGGTGACGAGGTATCACCGCCGCCACTGTCGCCTTTGCGTATCGTATGATCCGCCGTGGAATCCCCACTGTTATCGTTCGCATCTTTCACGACGATTGTGATTTTAACCGTTACACTAGAGCCAGAACTGAACGGAATTTTGATCGGCAGTGTTTTACTCGCCGTCAGTCCGCTAAGCGAGCCGGACTTATCGCTAGGCGTAACGAACGTTGCGTTCTCTATTTTGGTGATCTCATACGACTTGAGCGGCGTGGAAGACTTCGCTTCAAATATAAAATCCCCATTCACTGTGGTCATCGAAGCACCGACATGGTCTGGCGCATCGATACGGGATGTCACCGTGACCGGGGAGGGGATTTTATAAATACCGACGAAGTTGGAACCGCCTGAGCCCACCAGAATGGAGCGTTCACGCAGCTTTGCATCTCCTTTTTCCTGTATAAACATCTTTTCGTCCGGCTTATTGTTGTTTGTTATATAGGACCGGATGATTTCATACGTCTGGCCTCCCGAAGTAAGCTGTGGTTCGAACGTATGATTCGCCTCATCTCCCGTCTCGTAAACGCCTTTATCGACTTCCTTAAGTTTCGTACCATCTTCCTTCTGATAGATCGCCTTCACCGGGTTGTATTCGGCGTATTCGGCAATCGCATCCGTTCCCCCGAGCGACGTCGTAAAACTGCGAATGCGTACTTTATCATTGGTTTCCGGATTTGCCTGCAACCATTTCTTTTGTGTTAAATCTTGCTTAGGAGATAAGTAGGAACGTACAATCGAATAGGTTTTGCCGCCGTCCTCGATGATTGCCGGAAATTCATGATTGATCGTTTCGCCAATCTTGTACTTCCCCTTGTGATAAGTCACATCTGATTGATTGATAATCTGTCCGCTCACCGTTTTAGCAATGACATCGACAGGGAAGTTTGCACTGCGGTAAGGGATATGCAAGCCAAAATAATCGTCCAGATCGTCTGGAAATCTCCAACCTTCAGCTTGCTTAATTCCAGCTAAAGTATAGAATGGGCCTTTCCGCACCGTTCCATCTCCATTGATCGAAACCATTACAGCATAAAAGTAAAGATTATCGTTATCTTGAATGCCGTCCATACCGGCCTGCCAAAGCCGCTCCGTAACCACAGCTTCGGGTATCTCGTAATACGATGTCAGCGGTTGCCCCGGTATCGGAGGATCGGGATGCAGACCGGTTTGCTGCACTTCTTCGTTTAAAAATAACGCATGCGGCTTGCTGCGCGGATCACTACACTGTTTAGGCCATGTCGCCGTACAAACTTGTTCCCGAGCAACGACCCAGCCTACCGTTCGGTAACGGATTGAGGTGCTTGCCGCCGTACTTGTGATTTCAAATTGGATCATTCCATCACGAATAACAATCTGAGGAGCCGCAGCCTCTGCTTGTTGATTCACAATAAAAGGCATAAAAAAAGTGCATGCCAGCAGCATGCACAATACACGTTTGTAACGATTTATCTTATTCATGTGATGATTCCACCTTTTTAATGGTGTGATTATTAAACAAACTTGCCGATGGCGAGACTTTTAATGTGCTTCCCCAATCGCCGCCGACATTGGTTACCATCTTAATATCCGTATACCCTTCATACCACACCTTTTTTTCAAAATCGGCTTTTTGTGGAAACCACTCATCATAAATTAAGCGCTCAGGCTCTTGAAAAGAGATAAATTGTATCCGAAACTTGGCGCGAATATAGTCCGCTCCAAACCCATCATGAAAAATCATAGATGGTTCCGGGTCCAGATAGCCAATGACCTGAATTTGATTTTTTTTGACCCAATCCACATACTCACGAATATATTTCAGTTCCGCATCGGAGTTTCTCATCTTCGTATCGAGCACTGCTTTCGCCCACGTATCGTCTATCGTTCTGTAATCGACGTTCAACCAAAGTGCGCCGAAAGTTTTCAAACGTTTCATCCATAAGTCAATATTGCCCTTATTGTATTCCGGTTCGTTTGCAAACAGATCGGCAGCCACTTTGCTCCGGCCGGCTCTGGCATAGGGATAACCCATTTCATACATATCATTTGCTACATCTGCCAAGATGTACGGGTAGTCCGCCGCATTTTTTGGAAGATTGGTCGTGCGAATCAACCGCCCCCATTCATCATACTGGGCATGATTAGCCTCTTTCTTCGTAAAAATGAATACGGTCGATGTCGCATTGTCCCATTCTACTTTTGCTCCCAGAATCTCGCTCACAAACCGAAGTGGAACAAACGTCCGTCCACTGCTCAGAATGGCTTTCGTATCCAACGTCACCGCTTTGCCATCCACCTGCACAACATTTTGATCAATGGTTAGCACGATAGATTGATCGTCTCTTGAAATCGGAACGGTCTGCGTCTTCGATTCCCAGCCGACTTTTGCTCCGAGCGACTCGGCGACAAAGCGCACCGGGACGAGCGTTCGCCCGTTTGCATCAATAAACGATTGCGCGTCGGGAAACCAGATTTTATTGCCATCCATGACGACGCTGACAAAGGTTGGAGGCTTACTAGCCGCGCTTGCCGTCAAACTGAATATACTTCCGATAAGTGTCACAATGAGAAGGGATACTATACTTCTTTTCAATTGCCTCACTCCTTAAAGAAAAATGTGTAGGACTGGAAAAACTTGCTGTTTCCTACATCATAGTGCTGTTTTTGTTACCTGTCCACTGTCAAGCAGCGTGTTCTCCTGCAGAAAACAGTAGCCGTTAGTTACGTCTTGCGTGAAGCCCTTCTTCTCAGAACAACAAATATGACGACAAGAATCAACAGCAAGCCCCCGTAGACGTAGGATGGACGCAAACCCAAAGATTTTTCTTGAAGCGAGGAACGACGCTCGGTCACCTGATTCACGCTTTCCAATGGCGTAGTCACCCAATGGGTTTGACAGTCCTCCCTGGATACCTCAAAAAGCAATTCCTTCTGTTCCACACGGTCATCCTGTATGGTCTTGATCTCCGCCATGTAAGAACCGGGAGATAGCGGACTGCTTAGCTCGACCCTATACTGAGCGACCGTGCCCGCATAAATGGGGGCAACCATTGCATGCCGTTCAAACAGAAGCACACTGAAACCGTCCTGCCGTTTGACTCGCACCGACATCTCCGGTTCGGACAAGTTGTCGCCTTCATTGACCAGTAGAACCGTCAGGTACGCAATTCCGTTTTCCAGCGTGTATGCGGTCGCGTACGGGACAGCCTCGGGCTGATTCGCTTCGTCCAACTTGTAGTTGAGAACAACCTGTAACCCGATTTTCCGCTCCGCCGATTCCCTCGTTCTTGGATGCTCGTCATAGACGCCGATGACGGAAACATACTGGCCCGGCTTCACACTATCCGGTATCTGCATTTCCATTGTAAAGCTTTTCGTCTCGCCAGCCTTAAGGGTAATACTGCGATCAGGTGTTGTGTACCACGCAGCCGAGCCGATATCGAGATCACCAGGCAAGGTGAAATCAAATTCTTTATCGCCTCCCAGCGCGGGCATCGCATCAGCCGCATAGAGCAGCGCTGTTATTTCCTCACCAGAGGGGTTTGTGATATGAACCGTGTACTGGCGTTTGTCGCCGGGAACAAGGTCATCGACGTAAGCGCTGAGCTCAGAATTGATCCGGTCACTATTCCTCCCGCTGATGACCAGTTGCTGACCATCCTCAGAGGTTGTAAATCCGGCAGCAACCAAAAAAACGGTTACCGCCAACAACAAACGAAACCACATCATAAATGAACTCCTTTTCTTATATTCCGCTTACCCTCGCCCTCATGGGCCTGCAAGCATGTGTCCCGGATGGAAAGCCTAGCCGGGACAAGGCAGGGGCATATATCCCTTGCGCGCGGCTGCTTGCTCGCTGGCAAACGTTTCTTCGGCTGGATAGGTATAACCGCATGAACTACGGTAATACACCTTCATACTGCCTTTCTTGGCTCCAACAATCGTTGGGCGTTTCACGATACGACTCCCGCCAAGCGCATAGCTGTTGTACACCTTCGTTCCCATCGGGATACCTTGTACAAAAGCCAAAACGCCCACATCATCCACCGTATTGTTCCAGTCCTCGTCGGAGATCAAAGGCAAGGTGAACGTGTAGATCAGGCCGTTACGAGAGATAGCTTCGTTATATCGGTTGATCTGATATGCCAACTCGTCCTGTATGGCCCGAACAATCGTGCTTCGTCGCACCTGCTCGAACAGCGCAGCATCCTGCAAAAGCGGAATTGTCGTTTGCTGCCGGATGTCCTGCCTCAAACCTTCATGCCAGCTTCGGCTGGCAGCATCGTAGGCCAGCACCTGCTGGTCGAGCGTAAAGGACAAGCTGTTTCCGGCCGAATCGGCATACGCATAGGGCTTCTTCGTTCCCCACGCCCGTTCCATGACGCTTTTCCCATCAGTCCCCGTCCATTCTTGCTCGGAATAGACGTAAAAGCCGTCGTATCCGACAATTACGATAGCTGGAATGTAGCGATGCAGGACACCCTGCGTCACCGGATCATCCGCAATGCCAAAACCCGCGTCCAACGTCCGGTAGAAGGCTGCTATCGCTTCCTCCTTGTTTAGTGCGACACGTTTAACCGAGCCGTACTGCGGCTCCTGCTGCTGGCTCGCGTTTACAACCAGCATGCTTGCTGCATCGTCTACTGCCGCATCCAACGCAGCGTCATATTTCAGCTCCGTCAGAATCGTCCTCCGTAGCATATCCGTCTCGTATCGGTTGGCTGTCGCGAAGGGCAGAAAAATCAACGCGCCGACGATGGCCCATTCAATCCATTTCATTGCGTATCACTCCCCCGTAAGGGATCACGATCTTTTCATTTGGGCTGATCGTGTTATTGAGAAAGTCAAAAAACAACGTGCCTGCCGTCCGATTTGTATTGCGTACGATCACCGAGAAGCTGTCACCTTCGCGCATTCTGTAACGACGGCTCGGGTCATCCTTTGCTGCTTGATTGCCCGGAAACAGAACCGGCAGGATCTGCGCATTGAAAAACGCATCGTAGTGTACCTCATAGCTGCCCTTAAAGGTTTCGGGCCGTGTCGGATCGTCGTAAACCGGCACATACTTTTTACTGTCATGTTCCATTCGCACATCAAAGGTATTGCCGGTTGCAGCGAGTGCGGTGACGAAATCGTTGTACATCGTCGGCGTAATGCCGCCCTTATCCCGAACCGCATCGACGAATGCTGTCGTCGCACGCAAGGCAACCAACTCTGAAATATCGTCCTGCTGGTCAAAGGCAGCAGAGATGGGGTACAGGTAGAGCAACAGCACAGCAATCAATACGGCGAAAATTTTGATGAAACTGTTCATGGCAAGCTCCTTAACGTCAAGCGCTGCAAGTGACCGTATGCATCCCTTTCATAGGTGGGATCATAGCGTCCCTCTAAACGTATGCCTGCGGACGAGAGCTGCTCCCGATCCAGCGGCGGCGCGAATGGAATGCCGTCTACCACCATCTCCGCGTCTCCATCCTCTAGGCGAGCGATAGCTTGCAGCACCTCCGCACCGGAGAGCGTACCGTCACCCATGAGTGGTACTTCGGTTTGCTGCAAGTTGTGCTCCTGCGATTGGCCGGTCACATAGGCAAGGGCGTTAAGTGAAGCACCGTTCTGAAACTGCATCAGACCGCTGCCTGCAGCCATGAGGAAAACAAGCAAAGCTACGCTCATCTCCAGCATTGTTCTTGGCGCATAGTCCATGAGTTGTTGATCCCTCCTTCATGACGCAAGCGTCCAGCCTGGGCCGGACGCTTGCGTAACTTCATATGGCCTTATTGCTGCCGAAAAACGATGCCGCGAATAGCATTGCTGCTATCCAGCACCAGCATGCTGCGGAACTTGCCGCTCGGATTGACAAAATTGATGTCTGCCTCATCCAGCGCTTGACTGAGTTGGCCAGGTGCGATTCCGACGACCGTTCCATACGTGACGCTATCCATTGGAACACCCGTATTAATGGTCTTTCCATACCATTGGCCTGACGGATTTTTGCCGGTGACGATTTGAATGCCGAATTGATCCTCATCATGAAACTTGCGCAGTGCATTGACGACTTGACTTCCTGAAAGTGTCGTATGGTCATACACCGTATACGCGGTCTGCGACAGCTCCTGTGTCAGACTGCTGTAACTGTTTTGCGCCGCCTTCGCAGAATCCTGAGCGGAAATAAACAGCACGACTGCCAACGTGATAAGTGCGATTGCAAGGAAAATACCAGCGGCCATTATCAGCGCCTTTTGTGCATTGGACATATTCGATTCTCTCCTTTAATTTGGGGAATAAAAAAAACGCTTTCCCGTTGATAAGGGAAAACGTCTGTACGGACTACTGGATACGATGAAGCTGATCATAGTAAGCGGTCATCTGCTGCAGGCTGACGATAACCAAGGGGATAACCAGATAGCCGAATATCAGCGTCATCAAGGGGGCAAACCCGATCCAGCGGCCCCAGCCTGCCTTTTGTTCAATTAACTGTTCATACTCCTCCTTGCGCTGCTCCCGCGCAAAAGCCTGCTCCGCTTCGAGATCGTCAAATGCCTGACGGATGGTCAGATGCTGCGATGCCATCTCCAGCTTTTCAACGATTCGAACAAATGGAAGAAACGGCGCATCTTCTTTAAGCTGTGCAAGTGCCTGCTCCTCACCCTGCTCAAAGTGAAGCAGACACGCTTGCAGCGGCTCCTTGAAGACATTCGCGAACTGTTCCATCCATAGCAAAAGCTGTTCAACCGACATCCGGTCCATCTCGGAGAGCATGGCAATCACAGCATGCAACTGATCCACCTCATGCTTCATCTCCATCTGCCGCATGCGCCGATGGAACAGCCGTATGCCAACCGGAAGCATATACCCGCCCCACCCCGCGGCGAAAGCCAAGAATGCTTCCCACCACACCAGCAAAGGCTGATTCAGCTTCTCCAACTTCTCCAGAATGCGCCGTGCCGTAGGTTGAAGCTGATCTTCCTTGACCGTTACAGTCGGGTCGTTGCGCAGCAGGCTGATAATGCTATTTTCGTTTCGCGGCCTCACCTCCTTTAATTGATCGAGCATCCTTCGATCCAGCGCAGCGGCTTCCCTCGCTTTCACTTCTTCCTCCGGAGACAACTGTCCGAACAGCGTCCCCGGCTTCACCGGCGCATACAGTACCTGATGCCGCTCCGCTGCATGCAGCGACACGAACAATCCCAATACCGCCAAAAATGCTGCAATCCCGGTTACGATTCGCTGCACGTAAAACCATTCGAGACGCAAGGGAGAAGCCGTATCCTTGAGTAGCCGGGTCATCCGCTGTGCCTCCTGCGAGCCGGGGATCGGCCCGAGCCGATGGACCAGCCAGCGTACCCACGGCCAGCCATGGACCCGCTGCTCCCATCTTTTTCGGATGGTGGGCCTTGCGGTCGCATCCAACTCCGACAGGTTGCGCAGCAGCACGTAGCATAGCCACACGACGACAAGCAGGCAAAGCTTAACGGCCCAGCCAAAAGCGCTGGCGTAGAAGGTGTCCATTGCCGGAAAAAAATGGCTGGCCCAGGCTTCAATCGGGCGAGTAAACAGCAGCGGCAGCAGTGCAATAACGGTTAGCCCCTGTAATAAGTAGCTAAGACGCTCGCGGCGCAGCAACTCCAGATTCAGTTCGACGGACAGCTTTTCCAGTCCCTTCAGGTAGACAGAGCCGGTTTCGGTTTGCTGGTCACCATGTTCCTTGATGAGATAGGACAGTCCTGCAAAACCTTGCAAATAACGATTCGGGGCAAGCTCCACATATTGCGCTAGTTTCTCCTCGGCATCGCTATCCGTCAGCATGTCGTACAACTCCTGCCCATGCAGCGCCATTTCATACGGCGCACTGTCCGCCGATTCATAGATGGCTTCCTCCACCATTCCGTGACGATGGTAGTAATGGCGTACATCGCCAAGAAAAAGACGTAGCTGGCGCAACAGCCGCATTTCGAGCCGATGGACGCCTATATCCGAGAGAATGCCGTGGCCGACCCAAAGGCCAATGCCGAGCATGGCTAAGGTGAAGGGATCACTCACCGCCCATACAAGCGGAATCGCGGCCAGCAGCAGGACAAGCCACATGAGCAGCGCCGATTTCATCGTTTCCAGCCGCAGTTTCCACTCGTCCCCGAGTCGCAGGATGACCAGCCGCCTGCGAAGATGCTGTAAGTATGCACGTAAAACAGGCACCTGCTCGCAAACGCTGTATAGCTGCTGCATGAAACTGTAAATCACCTGCTTGCGAGGCGCTTGTCCCGGTTTGCGCAGCGCTTCATAACGTCGAACTGCTGCCACCTTCGAATCACGCCGGGACAGCCACAGAAAAGCCGCGACAGTGGCAAGAAAGAACACCGTTGCGATCCCGAGTATGGGAGAGAGCCAGTCCCGAATCATATCTCATCCCCCCAATGGGACGCCAGAAACGCATCAAAAACAGCCTGATCGGGGCCGCTCAAATATTCCGCAATCTCTATGCGACTTTGCTCGGACAGTGGATGAACGGCAACGTAACGGCCGTCGCGGTATTCCACGAGATTTCGTGCGGTATACAGCGGGCGATCCGTCGAGCGGCGGAAGTATTCGAGCACCGTTTCCATAAAAGCTGCCAACCGTTCATCCTTTGTCATTTTCCCACGAAAAGCTTCGGGGTACGTTGTCTCCTGCGGCGCCGGGACGCATTCCGTAATGCGCTCGATATAGCGCCGTCCGTTCAAATCGCGGCGAAGGTGAATATCGAAGTTGACGACGCTGACAACTTGCTGTTCCGCCACACGCTCATTCGTAAACACCTTTGTTTTTAATAAGGAATTTCGTAGAGACAACACAAGGTCGCGGAAGGTTTTGGCATGATGCGTGAACAAGGTGAATAAGGACGCCACCTGTGCCATCTGAACCATCCAAGCGGCAACCGGATCGGTCGCCACCTCGCCCAAAATGTTGACGGAGCCATCCGTTTTCTTCTGGATGTCCAGCCCCTGCTGACCGGAGATCGTCTCGGTTTCGCGCAGGCTGACGATGTTGCGTTTCGGGTAGATTTTGCGCAATTGAAGCTCGAAGCTCATTTCCTGTACCCGGATGGGCAGCACTTCTGGAATATGGCGTACCATCGCCATAAGCAGCGTTGTTTTGCCGCTGCCCTGGGCGCCGGTAATGGCGGTGATCCGCGCACCCGACACCAAATAACGAATGAGACCGATCGGCAATTCCGCTCCTTCGTCTTGTATGAGTTGCTCCAGCGTCGCGCTTTGCACATCGAATTTGCGCACAAAAAAAGCCCACGATTCACTGAATCGGGGGCGCAGCACGACGACGCGGGAGCCGTCCGCCATTTCGTTGACCTTAAACCCATTCGCCTTGGACAACTGGCCGGGAAAATTGTATTTATAGATGATCTGGCAAACACGCCGCAATTCCTGCTCGGTGCCGAAGGACAAGAAGCTCAAATGAATGGACTTGCCCTTGTAAAACAGCCAGACACTATCATGCGAACGGGGCAGCGACTGAAGTTGATCATCCTCATCCAGCGACCATTCGCCCTCCCACATAAGCGGCGGCAGACCGGATACGCCTCCGGATACGCCGTCCACACGCATGTCGCGCAGTTCGTCCACAACGCTGAATCCTTTATATTGCTGATAAATCCTTTGGACGACAATCTGGAGCTTATCGTCCGTCGTCAAACGCGGCGCTTCACGGGCAAAGACGCTTCGAATATCCTCCGCCGTAATCCGATAGGTTTCAAGCTGGCCTTCCTCGTTGCGTCTTTCCCGATCCCATTCATAGGTTTGAATGAGCCGGTCGAACGCATGAAGCCCGGCTTCCTTTTTATACGTATGAAGCAGAATATCAAACTGGTCTTGCTCGGAGAGAGACTCCGGTTGATGAAACGGCAGCAGGAGGTTCAAATGCGCATCGTCCAGTTCGTATCGCTGTGTGAGCAGGTCGGCAATGATCTCCTTGACATACGCTTTGTCCCGTAGATCACCGGAAGTACAGCCCCGCAGCGCCTTTTTCAATTCCGCCCTTTTGCTTTTGCGACGGCGGTATTCTTCCTCTGATAATCCGAAGTCAGCCAGGCTGCTGCTGGTCAACTCGTGAAGCGCCGCTTTCACAAAAGTGGTCATTGCCTCTAACGTATATACCGACGTGTCGTCTGCCCGTTCCGGCAATCGACGGCTCAGACGCAAATAAAGGAAGAAGATCGAAAGCAACAAGATCGCTATCAGAATTAAAATATTGAGCATGGCCGTCATCGTGTGTCGCCCCCATTTCCTCCGTAAAGGGACTGCCTTGCGCCCGCACTGTCGATCACAGCCTGCGCCAATCGACGCACCTGTTGCACAAAAAGATGATTTTCATGGCCACTTGCCGTCTTACGGTTGCGGAACCAGAAGGGATTCGATTCGCCGTGCTGTACCGCGTCCATCCATCCCGTATTATGCGTAACAGGATAAATGGACGTTCCGATGTGGAATTGGCGCATGAGATTTTTAACGGTAAACGTCGAGTAAGGATCGCATTGTCCAAATACAAGTAGTGTTTTTCGGCTCTGCAACGTCGCTGCTTCCGCCGATTGGAAAAATCGCTCTAACATCAAACGGTTTTGCGGCAAGCAGATAACCCATACGTCGGCTTTCTGCCGCAGCAGTTCATTCCAAGCCGACCCGCTGCCGCTCCCCCCGTCCAGCAGCACCACATCGTAGGCACGGCGGGCAACCTCAAGCAGCGGTGTGAGCCATTCCTTGGCCATTTCGATAAAGACATCGTCCTGCTTGATGGAGCCGGGCAAAATATCCAAGCGATCCCGCAGTAACGGATGGGCATAGTCGCGCAGCATGACAGGCTCCAGCTTACGGTTTTTCAGCAGACGGATGAGCGCATCGATTCCCGTGTCCGGGGCATGAATGCCATTCCATGCGGTAGGCTGGAAGTAAGCCCGCTCGACAGCGGCATAGCTGTTTTGCAAATGTCCCAGCAGCAGCAGTCGCGCCGAATATTCCAGTCCCATGCACGTTGCCGCAGCGAGCAGATTGGTTGTTGTCCCCGCTTGACCGGGCACGGGACTCCAAAATACAACGGTAATTCCCATATGCAATCTCCTTTCTACCATACTCGCACTTTCTTCCGAGCTATCGACCAAGCCCGCCGCGCCGCCTTGCGGTCGCAATCTCCAAGCTGCTCAAGCATCGTTAGCAGCGTATAGCGGTATGTTCCTGTCAGTCCTCGGAGGTCAATGCGGCCGTGATGCTGGTTGTTCAAATCGGCGGCTGCGTCCCGCTCGTCCAACGGGAACCGGAACACGGTTTCCTCCCATTGAATATGCCGCAGCCGCATTTCAACTCGCCAAGCAGCCAGATGCCCCGGTATGGCGGGGGCAAGCATTTCAAAAAACGTGACAGGCGATTCCGCATCCTGTAAGCCCAGTCGCAGCATCAGCTCCTCGTTTTTTTTCAGCGATAATCGCCTTCCATCCCAACACCACACCCGCTTGTCAAATTGGGACAGATCATGATGGAAAACAAATTCCGTATGGTCCGTGTCCACCAGTATGACGTCGTATGACGGCGTCATCCCTGCTTGTACCAAGCCTCGCCCAAGCTGCTCGGGCGTGAGATAGCCATAGGCCACATCCATACCTTCAAAGTCCTGAACCGCGCTAGTGGCATAAGCATGCGGCAGATACCCCCGAATCGGCTGCGTGATCGTGGAATCGACCAGCAACACTTTATGCCCAAGTGCTGTCAACAAACGCCCCAACACCAATAAGGCATGCGTCTTGTCCGCCATGCCCATAAAAACAATTTTTTTCATATTCGCACTCCTCATTGATTAAAGATGTCTTCCCACTTATCTCCGCTATCCGGAGTAGCTTCGGTTGCCGGGGGCGTCCCCGAAGGCAGCAACGGCGAATCGGTAGGAGGGGATGTCTGTTGACTTCCCTCCGATGGTGAAACTGTTGTACCAGCAGAATCACCCGTTGCAGGTTGCGAACCACTCGTCGAAGCCGATGATTCTCCCGGCTGTGGCGTGCTCGTTGGCTGGCTCTCATTCATGACATTACCCAACCTCGTCGTTGTCCGTTCGTTTTGCAACTGCTGTTGCACGGTTACGCTGCCGCTGGTCACACGCAGCTTGTCCGATTCGCTGACCTCCTTCAAATTGCCATCCAACGTTTGACGCAGTTTGCGCGCAAGCTCGATTTGTGCGGTTTCAAGCAGATTGGGATCGACCGCCATAAGGTCCAACACCTTCTGATTGGCGGGATAATTAACCACAGCAGCGTCCTGGAGTCCCGGCTCGATGTATGGGAGAGCATACAGCCGTGCTCCTTGCAAATAGGCATCAATAATGGCGCTGGACGTTCGGAGAATGTCCATTTCATTTAGCTCTAGCCATACGACAATACCAGACAGTTCCTTCACCTGCTTTTTGGACAACAGTACAAAATCCTCACCCGTTGGGAAGCCGATACGAACGTCGATATGTTGATTAGGCTTGAGGTTGGAAGGAAGCTGAATGACCTGAAACTCTTGTATGCGCAAATCCCTCGGAATGGGCTGTCCCTCGTATAATAGAGAGGATAGCAGTGGTGTTCCGGGTGCAAGTTCGATCTTAGCGTTTTTGCCGATGATGCTTTCCCGGTCGGTAATGGCACCCGGCGGAACTAAACTGACCGGCAGTGGAACGGCCTCGAGGTCAACCGCTTTGATCGCAACACCTGCCGGTATCGTTTTTGCAGTCATCCAAACATTTCGGCTGTTTTGCTGTTCCTCATTTATCAACTGCTGAATCTGCCGCTCATACTCCTCTTTCATCTGTTGCTGCTTTTGCTGCTGATCGGCGTGCTGCACCAGCATGTATAGAGCTGCTGCAACTAGCAGCGCCAAGCTGACCGCGATGGTTCCTATGACCAGCACCTTGCGGTGTCGATACGTCCATGACATTGTTCATGATCTCCCTTCATTTATATAGATGAAAGTCTGCGCTTCTTTTAACGCGCTTCGCCTCGCGGACGCGGCTTCGATGGAGTTTGCTCTGCTTGTCGTTGTGCCAGCTTTTCGGCTGCCCATGCCGGTACATGCTCCGGCTTCAGAAAGCCCATTAAGTCTTCCCGGTTATAGCGGTATTCATCGCCGGAATAAAGTGTTTCCGCAAAGACAGCTCGCCCACGCGAATTCCCTGAGGCCCCAAAGCCTCCAGTTACCCAAACAAGCTGGTTGTCTGCTGTGCGAAACTCCGGCCGCAGCCATTCCGGACGGACCACAACAATTCTGCCGCTGAGATCATCATCACTTTTGATGGGGATGCATTGAGCGGATTGAACGGCAGGCATCGGCTCTGTGATCGCAGATCGCTCGTTTTGGAGTTTCTCGATCTCCCACTGCAATAGCTTGGCAAATTCCTGCATGGCAACCAGGTAATCCGCATATCCTTCTGCACCGTAATACTGATCGATGCCAAACAAATTGTTCTGGTCGCAGTAGCAAATCAGATAGGGCTTCTCGGTATTCGTCGTGTCGATGCCCAAAATGACTTCGACTCGACCAATGCGCAGCGCCTGATGAACCTCATAATTACCAGCCATGCGTTTCTCCTGCTCCACCGTCAGCCCTCCCGATTCGTTTTGTGTTCACGCTTCATTTGCTCGTATTCGACTTCTCGGGCCTGCTTGCGAAGCAATTGTTCTTCCTTCTTGGATGGCCCGCTACGCACGAAGCTTGGCTTTTCTTTCATCAGGCGTTCATACTGTCGCCGTTTGCCTCTCGTAAAGTCCATTGATGATCTCCTCCCCGAAAATAGGCATAAAAAAAGCTCTCCATCAGAGGAGAGGTCGCATGAACAGGGGCAGTAACGGATGAATTACCGCTCGTGCTCCCGTTGTCTTTTTCTATACCATCCTTCCAGTAATTGCACGATCAAGTCTTCCTTTTGCTTTTCGGAAAAATCTCGCGGAAAAAAGCGATCGATCCGCTCCCGCTGGATTTTCATTTGCTCTTTCTGGTTAGGCTTTTCCTCCGTAAGAATCGAAAAGATGACATCTACGTTAAGCCTTCCATCCTGACTCAGCTTTTTCATTCGCTGCGCCTGTGCCAGCGAAGGCGTGCAATCCTCGGATTGCATAGTGTCGAACAGGGCTTGCTGTTCTTTCTCGGCCAAGTACGATAGTTCAACGGCAGGATTAAAAGCAATTCGTTTGTCATCCACCATTTCGAGGATTGGTGGTGTAAGTTCGGTTAGTCGAATATACCGAGAAATTTGATTCCTGCTCTCCCCGACCTGTTCGGCAAGCAATTCCCTTGATTCCTTTCCTCCCGACTTCCGCCCAACTTGGGCGGAAGTTAGGTCAGTACGCTGGCCTTGCCTATTCATTGCCGCAAGTTTCATTTTATAGGCAAAAGCTTTTTCACTTGGTGAGATGTGCTCCCGCTGCAGATTACTATCTACCATAATAATGGTGGCCTGATCGTCATCTAGCTCACGAACGAGACATGGAATTGTCTCCATACCAGCTAATTCGCTCGCCTTTTTGCGACGATGACCGGATACCATTTCGTAACCGCCTCCTGCTTTCGGACGAACCAAACTGGGCACAAGAACACCATACTGCTTAACACTATCTGCCATTTCCAACATCGCTTCATCCGCCCTTACCTTAAAGGGATGGCCAGGAAAATCGCTAATGTCAGCCAACAGAATATCCATCACCTTTTCACGCTGCGAATCGTTGCGGCTTTCCTCTGTCGAGAACAGATCATCGACTTTGGTCAGCTTTATGCTGGCGAGCCGATCTTCTTTCGATGCCAATAGCCTGCACCTCCTTCGTTAAAGAAGCGTAGGCTTTGGCAACATGTCCGTTTGGATCGTGGGCATAAATGCTTCTACCCTTGGCGCTTGTTTCAGCCGCGCGAATGGATAGTGGGATTTCGGTATTGAATACACGCAGCTTGTCTCCGTAATCCCGACGCAACACGAAAGAAATATCTTTGGCGAAGTTGGTGCGGTTGTCTACCATCGTAAGCAACACACCATCAACAGCCAGCTTCGGATTAATTTGACGTCGGACGCGAGCAACCGTCTGCAAGAGCTGCGTCATGCCTTTGGCGGGCAGATAGTGCGCTTGTACCGGGATGATGACGCTATCCGCTGCTGCCAATGCGTTGATCGTCATCATGCCCAGGCTCGGCATACAATCGATCAGCACGAAATCGTAGTCGTCTTTAACCGAGTCGATGTACGAACGCATAATTGTTTCCCTGCTCATCGTATTGACGAGCGCCACTTCGACTGCCGATAATTCGATGTTTCCAGGCATCAGGTCGATACCTTCGTAATGTTGCAGGATGCCTTCCTTCGGTTCATATGGCTCCTCCGTCATGCTTTTCACCAGCATCGTAGCCAGTGATACAGAAAGACTATCCGGTTCGTGGAAGCCAAGAGAGTCCGTCAGGTTGCCTTGCGCATCTGCATCCAGCAGTAGAACCTTTTTGCCTTCTGCTGCTAAACCAATTCCGAGGTTAACCGCTGTTGTTGTTTTGCCCACGCCTCCTTTCTGATTGGCGAGGGCGATTACTTTGGACATGTTATAATCCCCTTTCATGCAAAAAAGCCGGTTACGCTGAATAATCAGGCAACCGGCTTTTTGAAATAATATCTATGTAAAAAGAGAACGCCAAAATAATCGTTCTCTTGAATGTTCCTATTCAAATTTGTCACCGTCTTGTGAAGGTCATACAACGTTACAAAGTGTTAAAATCGTAATTCTGCTGTTTACAGCATTTCAATATTTATAATTCCGATGTGTTAGGATGTATCAGCACAACAAAGTAATCTCGTCCGGCGGACAGTGGTTAACCGTCCTCATAGGCTACCGCCTCTTCCAGGATCACTGCAAGCCGCCCCCATTGCGATAACTGTGGCTGGACGGATGTATCATTATCCCTCCGCATGGATTATCGCCTAAATGATACCGTCATTTATTCTTGCATAGGTAGTGATCGCTAACATTCTTTAATGAAAGAATGGTCGTGGCGTACCTGCAAAATGGCTTTCCCTATTGGGCATGCGGGGAACGTACCGGATGAGAAGATATGTTATTGTCAAAGATCGGTCGAGGGCGTGTCCCTCTACCATCCGTTTCATTTTTGAGCTCAAATCGGACCCTACTTTCAAAAAGATTTTCGGAAATAAAAAAAGCGGCAGCATCAAAACTCTTGTTAGGGCTTGATGCTGCCTCAATTTACCGTACACTTATCTACTGGATGATAGTTCGGCGTGGATCAGAGTCCTGATCATCCCTGTGGTCCTATTCCAAAATGCGCTATACCCAATACATACGGTCGATCACATAGTGGAACCATCGTCCAATCGTCTAGTGCGGATGTATCGTGCTACAAGAAAGTATGGTTTTAATAAAGTAACTTTGGGATAATGTTGGGAGAAACGATATCACAGTCGGAGGGTTTGTGAATGGCTAACGATGGAGGATTCTTAGAAGAGTTAGTTTTTAATAAGTTTAAAGCTGAATCTGTTTACTTTACTGAAGATTTTGAAATTAAAAAAAAGTACAAGGTTATAAAGAACTATAAGGTATATGATTCCCTCGCAAAAAGAAAAAGACAATTAGACGTAGCTCTTATAAAGAAAAAGCATGGCCGAGAGATTCTGACAGCAATTGAGTGTAAAGATCATAAAGAAAAGATTGATGTTCAGGAGGTAGAATCTTTCATTTCAAAATTGGTAGGTATTGGTGCAAACCAAGGTATTATGATCTCTACTTCCGGATACACAGAGTCAGCACTTAATCGAGGCAACGGAAGTCCAGGGATAACAATGGAACTGTTAAATCAACAAGAATTAATCGAGTACATGTCACATGACTATAACTATTTCAATGGGTCATGCATTGAATGTCTAAGAAAAAAAACAATTTGGACTGGAAAGCAAGAAAATGGACATGTTGATTATTATTCGTTTGCGAATGTCATCACAAATAAAGGGAAGTATCTTAAAATATACAATGGAAGATGTGATAATTGTAACCTGATTCAATATCTAAATCGAAAATGCGGTGCAATTACACCTGTCTTGTATTTAGATTCAAGTTTGAATTATTACTCCGAAAAAGAAGAAATCACTTGTGCGGATAATTGCGGTTTAACTTATTGTGTGGATCAAGATTTACAGGTTACTTATAAATTCAAGGAAAAAAATGCAACTATATTTAGCCAACACGATAAAAATAATTTTGAACAATATCCTTATTAAATCAAATGGAGCAGCAGGTGCGCTGCTGCTCTATTGACCATTCTTTAGAATTTGAAGGGTTCCCAGCTCCCGTGTTCTAAGTGTGATGAAACCAAATGTTTTACGCCCCCCCCCCCTTACCCACTTCGTATATCTGCTTTGCTTCGCATATCCAAAAAGTGAGGACATGCGAAGTGGAGATCACCAGCGAAATGGTCACCACGATCAACCAATATCATAAAATGAGTAACTTGGAACTTATGATCTAATTCCTTTCAGGCAGATGAACCGCCGTATGACGGGAAACTGTCACGTACGGTGCGGAGCAGGGGAAAACCCCGGTGATCACTTCAAATGGTGACCTATTGCTAACAATTGTTTAGTAGTGATATTAAGTAGCAACATAAGCAGTTCAACCCTGTGGAAAATATGAGACGGATTATTTAATCAAGCGAAGCAAAGGGCAACCTCCTTTTGCTGATGCTTGATTCAGTCTCTTTATACTTAAGTAACCTCATAGATTTTTTCCATGATAGGTCTACGAATCAACCATAGTTTATCTTTAACGGCTTCATGCCAGTCAGTAATACCTTCTTCTGAATATTGTCCATTTTTCCATTTTCCAAATCCAAGCCTGCCTGGAATAACATAAGCTTCGATATTTCCGGGCATGTCACTAATAAAGTCAAACACTTCTTTTTTATCTTCTATTACTATTTCAATGAGTCGCACTATTTTAGATCGGAAGCTGTAACCGGCAAGATCATCCTCTTTATATGTAACGTTAATAACGTAAGCTAAACTTGGATCCAGCTTCGTATAGTGAGCTAAGTCATCGCAAATGAAACTCTCTAGTGCGTTTTGAAGATCTAAGAAGTTTTCTAACAATCCATCATTTCTTAAACTATCAACCATCTTTTTATGATGTAAAACAACATTATGAAGTTCACTGTCATAAAATTCATCACCGAGCGGAAAGCCCTTTTCGTAGTTAAAATAGATTTCCTCTAAAATACTAAGTATTTTTAATGGATCTGTTTCATTTAAAACTATATTAAAAGAAGCTGTTAATTCCTTCAAATCATACATAATCATTTCAATATTCTTCTTGAGTTTAAAAATACCCTTCGGAATGTCTTGATACCAATTTTCCAATGGTAATGTATATTCATTTTCAATGTGATCAATTGATATCTCTGAAAAAGAGGGAAGAAGCCATGACATAAAATCACGGTTCCTTTGAAAATTCGAAAGCAGCAAGCAATGTTCGATTCTATCTAAGGCACGCGATGGAGAAGTTATTTTATATTTATTACTCAGAACCTGCCTTCCGGGTAAATAATATTTATTCGCATTTGTTTTTGAACTATCCATTATAACAAAATCTGACATGACATCTTTGGACGACAAAAGAAAACATTCAGAATTATCGCCCATTCCCGTATGCACAACCAAGAAAAACTCATTCCGAGGTTGTCCGTCAACATCACAAATGTATTCTTGGTGAATATACTGGGCTGTATTTGCGTCTTGATAATATTTAACTTGAACAACTCCAAATCGAGGGGGAGTTGCATCTAATATATTCTGTGAAGTAAGACGTCTTTGAATAATAAAATCCGCGCCTTGAATATCCACAGAACGCTCTAGAATCCAGAAACGCTCCATTAAAAATGCTTTTGTTCTAGCTTCAGCTAATCCCCCATTTTCCATCCTTAACAACCAACTAGGTCTGTCCTCTGCCATCTGATCACCTGTATATTCACTGAATTGGATGGTGCTACTGGTTTATAATGTTAGTAAGTGACATTGGATACAAATCCACTGTTATGAAGACAATAACATCATGTTTGTTTAGTGAAATATTCTAAATTCATTCAGTAACCCTTAAACTAGGCATATTCTACAGCCTCGTCACAGATCGAGTCTTCAAATTTGAGATAAGTTCTGTCTTAAATAGAATAAAGTTTCACTCACCGGAAGTAATAGGAGCAAGTTTAAACTTTTGAATTGCTGCTACGTCAATTTGGTGAGCAATATCAGCTAGATAACAAAGGAAGTCGCATATTTGGTTAATGGACATCCGATGCTCCGAATTTAATGTAAACTGTCCCACATAGTATTGCAAAAACTTTTCATCCACGATGCCATTTCTATGTGAATACAAGTGTCTTATTTGTAATATTTTTTCGATCTCATTTTGCTGATCTTCATTTAGAACCCCTAATTGGCTAATCTGTTTATTTTCTTCAATAAAACCTTTTACACTTCCTTTTTGCAATTTACCAAGCTTCTGTTTCGCCCAATATTTAACGAATTCTTGAAGATCAGAACAACTAAGAACTTCTTCTATAGTGACCTGCTGTTTCGACTTTAAGGTTAAGGGATTGGCAAGAAATATTTCATATAACAGATCCGAAAGAAATGTCTCGAAATTATCAACAAACGACGAGAAGAGTATCCTTGATAATATCTTTCCTTCTTGATTATTTGTTGGAACACTTGGATCTTCTGGATAAAGAATGGAGCCCAGGTCGTCAATAATTTTTAAGATGCTCAAGTAATGCTCGATGAGTTTGGCCTTCGAGTTGGTAGCATTTCTCTGGTAATTTTCCAGTTGTTCATTGATACTTTTTATTCTAATGTAGCCAGTGGCCTTAATTTGTTTTTCTACTGGATTAGAAAGTTTATTGGTATAACCTTCTCTTTTATATATCTTCCCTTCCACGGTAATAACAGTATTCGATTTTTCTACCTTTATCACATATAACTTTCTACCATTATGAATTACATATTGGTAATGAACTATAGGAACAGGATTTAAAAGATCAAGCGCTTTGTGAGTAATTGAATTAGCGTGAAAATCTTGGCTCAACCCCACGATCTCAATTTTCTTGCCTGGTCCTAATGCGACGCCTAAAACTAGGTATCCACCTTCTGTATTGGCAAAAGAACAAATTATATGTGCGATGTTTCTCGATGGTGGCAATACTGCCTTGTATTCCAACGTTAAGTTTTCAGGTTGTCCAATCAATGAGCTGACTTCTACTGCTATGTCCATATCCTGGCCCCCATCAATCCCTAATAACGTTACAATGGAATTCGATTAATCCCTGTATTTTTAAGTACTCTGCCCAGTGTTAGTTGCATAGGTTCCGTAATGCCATCAGCAACCCATAATTCAGCAGTAGGTTCATGTTCCAAAACATCTCGCTCAGCAGAGGAAAAAATAATTACCTTATGTCCATCAGATGGCCGTGCGACTATATAAATTGGCGTTCCATTCTTTTTTATTCCACCAATAATTGTATTGTAGATCTCTTCAAATTCCCTGCAGTCATATTCGGGACAATCACTCAAAAACTTCAAAATTCTTTCCTTGGCCCGGGCAATTATTTTTTGAGCATAATGAAGCATTTCTTCAGTTGATGTAGAAGTGTGAATCAGTTTATCGGCAATTTCTTTATCTTTCATTGCCTCTTCTAATTCGGTAATCGATGATATACCCAAGCTTGCTAAAGTTTCTTTGGTAATAGGCAAACGCTCGTTTAGATCAGTTTGTAAACGAGTAGCCTCAAGTATTTGTTTGATGTCTGTTAAATCAACACCAAATTCTTCCTTGATTTCGGACAAAATCTCTACTTCTCTCATATTAGACGCTATTTCATCATCATCTATAAACTTGTGAGTGTGGATATTTCTAAAATACTTCTCTGCCTTGTCTCCATTAGCTCTTAACCACAGAAAAAGCTTCTTAAATATGGCTTTGGTTTCTTCAGTACGAGGAGTTTCCGAAAGCCTTGGAGTTACCAAATTTAGAATTTCTCTAGCAACCATTTCCTCGGTTACAACTCTACTGTCTGGTAATTCTAATAAAATATCTAGTTCCAACAATTCATCTCGAAAATCATGACCAAGTAAAGCAGAAATGTCCTTCAACGTATCGTCTATTTCCCCATCATCTAGAAAGACTTGTTCCACATGCATAAATATCCCTTTTTGATTGGGGAACACTGCTGCTTTCTTATGCGTCAACAAAAACTGATATTCATTCTTCATTAAAAATGAAATAAAATTGTCTATCCAAGCTACAGTTTGACTTTTGTCCAGCTTTAATATATCCCCTAAAGATTTCATATTCCCAGACGCAACAATGGTTTGAATCACCAAAATCAATTCACTTCTATCAGCTTCCTGCCAAATATCCTCTGACCAATTAGTAATATTACGCTTGGCAACAATGGCGTTAGAAAAGACACCTCTACAAATATCATAAATTGCTTCTCTCTTTTGAGGAAATTCTTTATCCTCTGAAAATAGAGAAATCAAGTAATGGTACACAGGAATAACATCATCATTCTGTCTGTTCTCTTTTAAAAGTTTATTTATCTCAAGAACAATTTCTTCTTGAGTTTTTATTATATGGGTTACATAATTCAAATCAACCCCTTTATGTCGCAAGTATTTTCGACAATCAATACCCAACATCAGCAGTACATTTTTTAATTCTTCATCAATATTGTCATCGCTTTTCAACTCAGATCTTTTCTTAAACTCTCCATTTTGATTAGGAATCACAGCGTAAGTATCATTGATAACTTCCCTTAGAAAATTATTATCAAGTTGTATTATTTCAAAAAACGAATTCAACCATTTTATCGGGTTATTCGACGTTACTAGTGCTTCACTCAGACCAGCTAAACCTTCTTTTTTTTCAATTTGCTGTGTTAAAAATGTTAAGGTTAACTGGGCAACCCCTAACCATTTAATTTGTGCCCATATCTCTACATCCGCTTTGCGAGGCAGTCGATTTGGAACCCATTGATTACATAGTTCCCATATTCCGTTTCTCAATTCCTTTGTAGATGCTGATGGAAACATAATACTTCCGGTCGAACTAGATATTGAAACTCTGCCATGGTTTTCAGTATCTACTACCGGTATAGTTAATATCTTATTTTTGAGCGGGAACAAAACATTTTTCTCGAACCAGGCTTTGGATACTCCATCTCTTTCCAATCCCTTTGGCATTTGGGTGAGTACGTAGATGTTTCCCCAATTAGCACTTGAGGCGTACTCTAATAAGATATGATAGAGATCTACCGCTTCTAGTAATATTGATTTGTTCTCTTGGACTTCTTTCTCCTCAATGTCGGTAAGTCGTACACTGTCACGAGGCTCAGTTGGATTAAAAGCAGCGCTATTGATAACAACCGGAAAAGGAAATAATTCTGAACCTACCAAAGGAAAATCACAGAAAAGTTTAGGTGTCGATGGACTAAATTCCTTAATAAATATTTGATGACCAACACACTCGATTTCAACTGCAATTGTAGTATGATTCCGACTCAATACAGCAATTTGAGTCTTTTTTTGTTCAAGCGGCGTTGTCTTAGTTATGGAATAAATACTAATATCTTCGTTAAGAACTAATATTTCAGAATCAAGTTCGTAATGAGCACTCTCATGTGCAACATAGATTGTTTTAATAATCGGCAAAAAAACGAGGGTGAAAAATACAGAATGTTGTAAATCTTGGAGCCCCTTTTCAGCTACTACGATGCCTTTGCTATCTAATTCGTATCTAAAGATAGTGTTATATTCTGTTGGAGAGTAACCTTCATAAGAACTCCCTGAGACAATCTCATTGATCTGAGCATGAGATTGTCTGACGGATTCAATAATCTCGTTAAGGGTTCGTCCGCTACGATCCAAAGTCAGATTCACTTTTTTAAAAGGTTCATCATCCTCTTGAACGATGCTTTCTAACTGAACCTTTTCAGAAAGTAAATGTGTTGTTAGAAAACCTGTTCCGAATTTCCCTGTTTCTTTTCTCTTTTCATCATCTTGTAGATCACGCTCTTTGGTCGATACCTGTTCGATTAAAAAAGTTAGATTTTTAATTGAAAATGGTTTGCCATTGTGCTTGAATTCTAATTGACCGCTGCCTGAAGCATGGCTGAAGTTAATTTCAATCGAAACCGTGCTATTTTCATGTGCAACATCCTTTGCGTTTTGCACCAGTTCCCATATCCAGCGCCGCGGCGATCTTTCATTTGGATTTTGTCTTAACTCTTTCATGGAATCTATGATTTTCGTAGCAATGTGACGATTGTGAGCATCCTCTATTGATTCCTGGATTTTAGATAAATAAGACATTTGTCCCTCCACTTACGAAATTTACGTAACAAAAATTTGGGTTTCCATTAAAGGTCACTCTCGACTGTGCACCGCGTACAGTAACCGTTTCCCGCCATTAATTCAAAAGGGACTTTCTCACCACACTGAGGACAAATTTCTCCCCTTGCATTCGTTGTGGCACAATTTACACATACATATCCGCCTTCACGGTGCGAATACTCACCAATATTTTTCTCGCATTCCACACAAAGATCATCGTCCATAAAACTTGTATCGTCTGTTAGGTTCAAATCAATGATTTCAATCTCCAAATATGAATAATCATTAACTAATCGATCAATGTAATTGTCAATTTCTTTTGTTACTAAAACATCTACATTGCCTTTAAGGATATGAGTTTTACGGGGGGATAATATAACTTCCTTAGTATCGTCATCTCGTCCCCAATATTCTTGAGAGTACGCTTTAACTGAGAATTCAAAGTGCAATTTATAGTACGCTCGTGCATCATTATAACCATCAAATTCACTGGATATTAATTCACACTTTTCATAATCATCATCAAAGTCTAATTCAGAACCATCGTAACCCGTTAATTCATGTGTAAAAGCATCAGGCAATTTTTCGAGCAGATCCGAAGTTATCCCTGTTTCAATAATGCCATTAATATAATTTTCATAGTCATTATTAAGTATCCACTCTATAGCACTCGGAATTCTCTTATCTTTTGCCCAAGCCAAGTATGAATAAAATTCTTTAGAAGTAACACCTATTAATTTTTGTTTCGTACGCTTTTCAAATTCTGTTATTAATTCCTCCCGCAATCCCGTACGGTTAACACCTTCAATAGTCCACCAATCTGGCTTTATATCGTCTGTAACAAATAGTAGATTTTTTCCTTTCTTAAAACAGTATCTAATAATTTCATTCCAGATAATTAAATCGTTGAACATCAACAATCCAATTTTGTCTTTACCATCCTCAAATCCTGGAGGTATCCGCCGTTTATAACGTCCTTCCCCTTCTTCACAGATAGCGTATATCTCATCTAAGGTGAACGCTTCTAATAAAGCACCATCGTTCAATAGAGATTCTAGAAATAAACGGGGTTTATCCGAATCAAGAAATTTTTCATTAATATACGTTATTACATCATGTTCATCTAAATACGCTTGTAATGTTTCATTCATTGCGGCTAATGTTTCCTGAAATTGTTCTCTGAAATCTTGCATATCTGGGAACTGCAAGTTCTCCAGAATTGCGAACTGTTTCATTGTTTTATCTGAAAAAGAAGTTATATGACCTCTGAAATTTTTGAACGCATTTTCAAGCTTTTTCAATTGTCTTCCATGTGATTTCTTGTGATTTTTCTTAAATTCTCTATACACGGTATCAGGTAATATAATCTTTTGTTTTATCAATTCCAAAAGTGATACGAAAAAATCGGCTGCTTCAGGAGAATACTCATATAAATTCAAATAAACATTTGTATCGCAGACAATAATACAGTTATCATTTAAAAACCTAGCTAGACTTTCATTGGTCTGCATGCTAGCACCTCATTTTCAACATTCACTCCAACTTCCTTTAACGAAAACAATTCGAGTGCGTTTAATTAACAACGTATTTTGTTCATTATCTTCTACAACATAGTTATCACCTTGATGCATTTTGCAATGAGGACATACATGAATGACATACTTCAATTCAACTACTTTGCTGTAACGCTCCTCGAGCAAAACCCCAAATTCTTTAGCGATAGTTACAATCGACTTTGGTTTCCTATAAGCAAGATTACTTATAATGGGGAAACTTTCTCGCATATCATTCTCCACTTCTGGGTTGTACATAAGGAAAATTTTCATAGGTTTTTGACATTTCCAACATTGGTAACCATCACGGATATCAATATCCCACTCAAATTGCTCTGGAAATTCATAAGGAATGGTTTCGATGAACTCTTGATACTCGAGCTTGTTGGTCAAGCCTTTTTCATTCATCCATTTAAAATAGGTTGGATTTATTTGAAATACTTCCTCAATAGTTTTCCCTTTGTATTTACCGAATGTCATTTCCATTTTTTGTACCTCACTAATAAAGCTTACCTTCTAAAAGGATAAATTGAATTTAACTGCGCTTCTTTATTGCCAAGATATTGCTCTGCCCATTCAACCCCAACATTGATTGCTTCATCCATTCCACCATTAACGTATGTGAAGCTTTTAATGTTAAGGAAGCTTACTTCGTAATCACCTTGCATCCAAGTGTCACCTTTTCCTTCTTCTTTGAGCCAAATCCCAACAAAGCGATTTATTGCACAGATATGAGCCTCGTCTATATGCCCTGATGGCTCCGACTTTTCAATAACAACAAATCTAGATACAGCAGCATATGCCAACATTTTTTCTTCATTAGTAAGATGACCAATATCGGGTTGATCTTTAATTAAGTACGGAGAATAGCCCAGTTGCTTCAGTTGATCACAAATGGTTGCAAGTCGAGCCCAAGATTCAGGAGTGTTATCTTTACCTAAAACCAAAACCATTGATCTCTTCCATTTATCAAGCCAATCCGAAAAAGATTCGCTAACCGCTCCGTCTTCACTCTGCTCAAAACATTTTTGTGCTATATGCTCTAACTCACTCTCAGGCAGGGGTTCTTTTATGCCTAAATCGCTAAATTCGAGATACATCCTTGAGCGAACATATGTAGGGGACTCAAGAAGCACAAACAACCTATCAAATAGTGATCTTTGAGTAATCATTTCCACAAATGAACCACATAACTGTTGCCTTGTCATGCCTTTACCAACGTAATCTTCTTTTTCCAAACTTAGCATCCGCCCTAATGCATAAATCTCCTCTTCGGAAAATGACTGTTTTAAAAAGTTTATCAGCCTCTGTTGATTGGCCGGAACATTTTCAAAATGTGAATTCAAAGAGCTTTCCTTCGTCACCATTGTTATCTAGCTCCAATCGAATGTAGGGATCAACTGCTAGCTCATCCGGCATTAATATGGTTGTAATAATGTACTGAAACTCCGGTTCTAAGCCCTTTTCGATAAACGGTATTTCGAGTTTATCTCTTACATAAGTGAAAATTCTGTTATATACAGATGGGTCAATATCGTTAATGTTTGGAGAGTCATGAACAAGTAATCTTGGATGCTGAGTGTTCATATTTATAGCTAATTTTAACAGCGCTAAATCATAAGCAATAACAGCTAAAGTGATGGCTGCAGCACCTGTGTCTTTACCTTCGCTCAGATTAAGATATCTAATTGTAGCTTCAAAATTTTTCGCTCTTTCACTTAATTGGAATGAACCAATTCGATTTTCAAAATACAAATATGAAACAACTTCCTGGTAATACTGCTTTAAATTCTCTATATTATCTTCCATTTGTTGTTGTATTCGATTTCGATTGGCTTTGGCGATTGTAAGTTGATCCTTTGCCAAACCATGTTTCCTTTTGTAATCCTCATGATCTCTAAAATACTCTAGGTCTTGTTTCAAACCTGTCAACTTCTCGGTAAGCATTTGTTGTTCCTTTTCACTCACTTCGATGTTTTTAAGTATTCCATTAGCATCTTCCGCTATTTTCAAATTTGTCTCATCTATTTTACGATCAACCTCAGTTACCTTAAGCTGAAGTTCCTCTAAAGTATGATTTAACTCGCTAACAGATTGAATTAAATCTTGTCTTTCATTTGATAAAATAGTTTGCATGGTTTCCAAAGCCCTGTCCGCATCCTCTTGATCTGCTACACTACGAGGACACTTGAATGACGAGTCACTTTCAATATTCACCAAACAAACCGGGCACTTTTCATACTCATAAGTATCTAGTAGTTGATGCGCATGATGAGCCATCTCTAAATTTGCTTTTTCGGTTTGCACTTCATTAAGCGTAGCATGGAAATTATTAAGTCTCATTCTTATTAAATTCTCTTCTCTAGTAAGACTTAATTTCAATTGTAGGAACTCCTGCTTTTGCTCGACACGTGTATCATCCCTTTGTTGAAGAAAAATCAATTGTTTTTTAAAACCAGCTATTTCTAATTTCTTTTCTTCGATTTGTTCTATAATTGAATTTGCTTCTGCTCTGATAAGCTCTTCAGCTTGGTTGACCTTGTGATTTACATATTTCTTAATAATATCAAATGCTTTCTTCGCTTCTTTTTCAGCTTCCTCCGCATTGCTTACTTGTATGCTTGCATTTAATGTCTCTGAGGTAGTCAATCCTGAAAGATACTGTTGTAATTTACGCTTAGCTTCCGCTTTTGTAGAATAATTGCCTGTTTTATCAATTGCCTCGAATCCACCGACTTGATCTCTAAAAATAATCTGCATAATGTCGCGGAAAGTTACAAATCTCTCTCCTTCAAAAAAGTTGGTTTGAAAAAAAAGCTTTTCTTCTAGAAAATTTTTATAATCTTTGATTGGATATCGTTTGCCTGACAATTGTATTCCGTTTAATAGATCATTAATATGCCAACCCTCGTGGAGAATACAAATGTCGCCTTTAACAAGATTTCGTTGAATGGTATATTTTTCATCCCCGATTCGAAACTCCATTAACAAGTCGTGTGATTCCAATGCCTTACGACCAAATACTTTATCTTTATTTAAAAAACTACTTTTACCTAACCCGTAATCTAACAAGTGAGAAAAAGTTGTTTTCCCAACACTATTACGTATCCCAGGTTGACTATCTTTTGTTTCTTCTGAAATATCCGTTATCAAAGTGGCTCGAATTACATTTAATCCTGCCCTAAATGTCACGTCTGTTTTTCCTTTAGGCGGATTTACTGCGACACGGTTGATGAAGAGAAATTTCCCCATTGTTCTTCTCCTACTATTCGTGATATTTGCTCATTGAGTTGTACAACGTTTGTCCTCATTACTACAAGACTTGCATAATAAGCTTTGATTTGAATTCGCTTTATCGTTTCGTTGTCGGATGAGAATTCTATAGAAGAAATGAGTTGGACAGAATCGCCTTCAATCTGAATAAGTCCTTTAGCATATAATTCCTTTATACCGCGAATAAATCGTGTATCATATTTTTGGTTAATGTACGGGACTAACATTGCGTCTAAATTTCCAAGTTCCCACCCCGGTACAATTTTTAAAAATTCTATTTCTTCTTCCTTGTTTAATAGCTTAGAAAGAATTTTTGAAAATCGCACAAGGTACAAAGCACAAGCTATTTGGTTCATGGAGCATTTCGGCATAAAATATAATATTATCAGTAAAATCAATCCATTAAACGGACTGCTTTCTTCGATATCATATGTAGCCAACTCTTGTTCAACATTGCGCTTAAACAAAGCATTTCACCTTCATTCATTAAAAATATAACAATCATATGTTGTATCGAAAATAACCCCCGTTATTTGTTCAAGGCATTCGTCATAATATTCACGAATTTGAGCAGGAAGTTGCGCATATAAGTGTTCAAGTAATCGTTCAAATCTAAAGTCTGCTGGAAATTGATTTGCCGGATAATTGTCACAGATTCGAAAATACAAATACATAACTTTTCTTTTCAATTTATTATATTTACGATATCCTAATTTTTTTGCTAAACGTTGAAGTACGGAAATTTCTGATCGACTTCTCATGGCATGCTCTTGCTTATCCTTAGAAAACTTTGCTTTGTTCTCAAGTTTGTCCATGAACTTAGTCATATCAGCACTATCAATATCAGCTGTGTATTTTTCAAGTTCAGAATCATCCATTTGCTCAAGCGCTTGTAGTAGTGAAGTAAACATGTTACCGAATTGATTCGCTAAATCTGCATCGATGGGCCGAAAATCTGAACTTGCATTTCGTGTTCGCTGAATAGTAAGTTCAAATTCTGCAACTAACTTTGATGCAACCCCTTTTTGTACTGATCGATCCACTAACGCATTCAATGTTTGAGGTATAGTGGAACGCTGTGGATAAACATCGTTAGGATGCTCCTGGAGGACCAAACGACAAACTCTATCAATCTGCTCAGTGGTAGGGCACATTTCATGAATTCTATCAATAATTGATTGCTTTTCCGGTTCGCTTGGACTCAGCATAGCCATGCATGTCACCTACCCTAATACAATGAAAGAATAACTACTTTAGCTTGACATTATTAGCATTCGACATCTTCCCTTATTTTCCCTCCTTTTACCCTAAGACTTTATAACCAAAGAGCCACATGTTATAAATTCCTGGAACCTACTAACCATGTCATACCATTCGTTTCTCAGGCAACAAAAACCATTAAATCAAATAAAAAATCTTTACAAATAAATAAGAAATTCTGAACAAAAAAACGGTAGTACAGAACTCGAATTGGAGTTTTGTACTACCGTTCAGTTCTTATTGTCCAAGGAGTCCTTGAGCTTACGAACCTCCTATATTAAACATACACTGCACTTATTCAAGCTATTACCATAAGTCTCTTTGCTTCCAATGACATCGTAACCCTCCCCTTAACTCACGGAAATATCGGGCAATCTAATTATCCTAGCATCCTTTATAATCCCAATAATTTGCTGAGCATTTTAAATTTCTCTTATGTGGTTCTAACCTTCGTTTATCTACCATACAAACATATATGGTTGAATTTTCGTAAAAATTCAACGCTAATGTCCGGGCTCCAAAATCATCCTCAGGGCTAAATTGATAAGTGAAAATCTTTGGGTTGTCCCCTTTGATTGGAGTATCCCAATGCACTTGTTCATCTTGAATTATTTTAAATGCATTTAAATGGAATCGATTTGAATCCGTATATTTTTTGTCTGGAGTCAAAAAAAACTTGGCGATAGAAGTACAACTTCCTGAATAAGTGTTTCCAAATTCATGGAAAAAGAGTGCACGTGCTACTGCTTCGAATGAAGATCTAAGTCGATCCAAGTCAACATTAATGATTAAAACAGGAAACTCTTGATTACCACTTTTTATGTTCATGCTCTTATGTATATTTATTAATCTTGGATTTCGTTTTAGGGCTCGATTGATTTTTGTTTTAGTATGGATAAATGCAATATCATTATTCTCCACCCTTGCTGCTAAACAGGTCATTAAATACTCGTCATCATTAGATTTGTTCAAGTTATGTTCATCACATGAGGGTACTGTAATTAGTCGAGATCGGAATGATTGCTCAAAAACATTCCTAATATCCTCAGTGGCAGGGAACAAACATTTCGGCGGGACATGTTCCCGAGAAGTGGCTACTTTTCCGCACCAATAACAAAATTCTCCGTCTCTGTTCAAAATGTTCTCTCCCTCTTTTGCTCATTCAGTTCTTTACAAATAACAAGCCTATGTAATTTTACAAATCGCGACAAGCAGAGCGGCTTTACCCATAGACAAAAATAAAAGTGAGCTGTTGATGGTGTTTTCGAGAATCGAGTAATTATATATGTTTGACTGATGAATTGTGTCAAGTTATACTCTCATCATCAGCTTCGTATATCACGTAAAAATCAGGTGCGTATATCTTGTTTTGCACATATCTTTTCAACGCCTGGTTCGTATATCTTAGCTGAGAAAATTCAAGTTATGCGAAGACAAAGCGACAAAAGCGAAGTGGGGAAAGCGGGGAAAACCTTGCGTAGCAAGGGATTTGGGCATTTTTGAAGGGTCAAAAAATGGTTCGCATAATATGGTGTTATGCGAAGTACTATGCTCTTATTCATTAATAAATGGTTTAAATTCTTTCGACATGCTTTCTTCAAATGATAACTTATCAATTTCTTAAAGAGGTTTTGAGGATTTAAATGTAAAATTTTCACCCCACTGAACCTTATGTTTATTATTAACATTGTTCTTTACTTTGTAATCTCTCAAGTTTTTTTCATAGATAAATTCCAACGTCACATTTCTTTCATTTTTTAATTCTATCAATTTTATCTTAATGTACTCAAAAATTGCTTTTGCATATCCATGATTCACGACGTCCGACGAAGTCGGTGTGTCCACAGCAACAGCTTCCTCGAAGCCGCTTCTGGCACCGAGGGCGAAGCCCGATGCGTGAATATAGTGTTAGACGAAGGATCACACATCCTTGAAAATGCCATCAAAGTATTCTCTCCAGTAATCTACAATCCAATCGTTATACTTATTATATAGTTCCTCTAAATCTTCTTTTAATATTGCGTGAGCGATGCATCCTCTATCATCGTACATATGAAACAATATGTCCTTCTCTTTGTTTATGAAGTAAACCCTCTGTCCAATGGATGGTTCTCTTCCTTGTTCATAATGTGAAATCCCTTCAAAGATCCTTCTATAAGGAATTGAAGAGACCAAGCCTGATAAGACTTTAAATCGATATTCATTCTTAACTTCAATGCTATTTCCCTCTTCATCTTCGTCTTCATTTATATCAAATTGAACTTCCTCATCAATTATGTATCCATGGAGTAATTCATAAAGATACTCCGGTGTTGTATTGCCAAACATGGGATCCTCAGAGGATCCCCAATCTTTGATTATGACATATACAAAATCTGTAGGTTTGAAGAGCTCTTCAAAAATTGTATTTACCCGTTTGTTAACCTGATTAATTCTCCGCTTAGATCCATTACGAAATGGTTCTCCTAACTCAAAACGAATGTTAATATCGCTCCAATAATCAGGAAACTTATCATTTAAGTAATCATGAATATGTTTCTGCATTTGATCTCCTCAATATTTCTTCAAATGATCTTTCGTCTAACGTTTCGTATATTCACGACGCTCGACGTAGTCTAGTGTGTCCGGCTGATACAGCTACCCTGCCAATATCTCCTGCCGGGCGGAGGGCGAAGCCCGATGCGTGAATATGGTGTTATCTGAAGGATCCGACTCCCTTGCATCTCTTACGGATTTCCATAAAGATATTTAATCTTCTCCGTTTCCTTAAAATTAATTTTATATTTTTCTTTCAAAAATCTGCCCAAACTCTTTCCATGGTTCCTATAATAATTATCTATCTTCAATGTTGAACCATCTTTTAAGTGTAGAATATAAGAATCTTCAGCTTCTGACTTTCCGATTGTTATATAAATTTGTCCGGCTTTTTTCACTGTAATTGCTTCGATGTATTTGATTGAGTTTATTTGAATTTCAAAGTTTTTGGTGAACAATATATATCCGATTAGTTTTCCTTCTATGACTTGATAGAATGTTGATGAAAGATACACAAGAAAGGCAAATAAAAGAACAGTTAAAACGACAACTGTAGAAAAACTTAAATATCGGTATCCAAAGACAAAGAATAATAAAATAGCAATTGAAAATATAATTGAAGATTGTACTCGTCTAAAATTCATAATGTTAACTGCCTTTCTATTTCGAACTTGGGGTCTTTCAGATAACGTTTCCTGTACTCACGACGTCCGACGGAGTCGGATGTGTCCGGCTGCTACAACTCCCCTGCGAATATCTCCTGCCGGACCGAGGGCCGAATGGCCTGAAGCGTGAGTATGGTGTTATCAGAAGTTTATTCCTTCTTTGAAAATACTAATGAGATTAGTCATGAAACATAATTGTAACCCTAAAATGAGATGGATCTTTTCTGTAAGCTACTTTCTCCATCACCTCTAAAAAACTTTTACTACACTCCCTATAATCAACTACCTCTATTACTGGTTTATCATCCCAAGTATAGTCCGTATACTCAATTTATTGATCCCAGTTATAATTAAAGATTTCATCTAACGTGTACCAAGTGCATGTATAATATTCGCCACATTCATATTCTTGCCTGATCTCTTCTGATACATCACTGGGCAGACCTCTTGGTACACTTAAATATGGTATGTTCTCAGAGTTCCTTTGATTTGCTAGGATGGCTTGTAGATCATACAATTTACCGTGAAAAATCAAATCGTTCCACTCCACATGCCAGAGAGCATTCTTCTTCTCTGGATACAATAATGCATAATCACTCTTCTTCCATTTATCTAAAGATACCCAAATCCCATTTTGTTTTTCTATATCATCTCTTCTGAAGAATTTTCTTTCAGTGAAGCAAAGCATTATTGTCCCCATTTTTTCTCCTTTGTTTTATGCATAAATTTCTGATAACGTTTCGTATATTCACGACGCCCGGCGAATGCCGGGTGTGTCCACAGCAACCACTTCCCTGAAGCCGCTTCTGGGACCGAGGGCGAATGCCCGATGCGTGAATATGGTGTTAATGAAGGTAAGGTCTTCCTTGAGTTATCCTACAAGTCTCTTTAATTCTTGTTTTGCAATTGTTTCAATCCATGTAATTATATTTGGACAATCATTAATTGTGTAAATAGAATATTCAGGATACCCGTCAAGAGGTGTTAAATGTTCAAAACAATGATCTGGAGCAAACATAATTACGCTCGAGTTCTCCTTGTGATATAATGTGAAGTTTCCATTTGCTTCGAATGCAAATGAAATAAATTCATACGGGTCTATTATTGTTTCAATCCCCTCTTCCCGACAAATATCATCTAAATATGATTCCCAACCACGAAATCCTTGTTCAGATTCTTTGCTTGTCAATGCAGTATTTAGATTTAATAACCAACTTCCTTCTTTCTCATTCCAACGTTCCGTAATACCTCCAAAATAATTGAGCAATAATTTGTGTTCTTTACAAAAAAAGACCGGTGGTCTGTTATCCGGTTGCCTACAGAGCCAGCCGAAAGAATCTCCTACTGTATCTGTCCACCCTAGCAGTTGATATGTCTCTTCATTAATTTCTACTCTTGTATTCCTGGCTTTCAATAGAAGTTTGGTTAAATTCGGAAATAGAATTTCGAACTCATTGGATGGAGCAAAGAATTGATGATTACTAACTGCTTCTGATACAACTACTTTGTCATTTGATCTAGTGAACCAGGAAACATCATTTATAAAATCGTTCCAATCATTCTTATACATCTCTGCACCACTTTCAACATTTAGATTTACCTTACTTTCATCTAACGTTTCGTATATTCACGACGCCTGGCGAATGCCAGGTGTGTCCATAGCAAATACTTCTCCGAAGCAGCTTCTGGGACCGAGGGGCGTAGCCCCGAAGCGTGAATATGGTGTTATACGAGCCATTCTCTGAAAATATCTGACCTTCAAAATGCCCAAAAACCCATATGTATCAAGGGATTCCGGAGATTTATGAGGAACTCGAATATCCTTCAAATAACCCGGTTTTTCGTGCAAGTTATACGAAAGTGTATAACTGATTGTTATACGAATCCCACTCCCCTCCTTCGCATATCCGCTTTGGTTCGCATAACTCCATAGGGAGGAAATGCGAAGTGCCAAACAAGGAAAGCTTTAAACTAAGCTCAGGTTGGAACGATGCTGTACAGTTATTTCTTCAAGATTGCAAAGTCAGGAACTTCAGTAGGGAGAGCATTCGCCGTTATCGCAATGGCTTGGAAAAACTCCAACAGCATCTCAATGCTCTGGAGCTGCAACTACAGGATATCTCACCTTCCATCTTCAAAAGGCAAGTGCTGCCCAGCCTGCTTGACGAGGGTCTCGCTTTACGCACTCTTAATTGTAATCTGCAAATCTATAAGTCCTTTGCTCAGCTTTTATGTGAAGAAGGGTGGATTGACGAGCCCTTTGGTGCTGATATAAAGCCTTTTAAGCTACAACCGTCTTCTGCTCACACGTTTACCGACGAGCATCTATACCAACTACTTGCACTGCCTGATCGTACAACGTTTACAGGTTTACGCAACTACGTGATGATGCTTACCCTTCTCGATACCGGCATTCGATTAAGAGAACTGGCCGAGCTGCAAGTCACGGATGTTTTACTGGTTGAAGGTTCCCTACGGGTTAACGATGGAAAAGGAAGGAAGGCACGTTTAGTTCCGATTGAACGAATTGCCGCAGGTGAGTTGAAAAACTATTTGCTGGAACGCGGCGTTCTGGATCATAATTCCCTCTGGGTGAACTTGGACAAGCAGCCTTTTTTACCTGGCGGCATTCGCACGATGATTTCCCGCTATTGCCAATCGGCCAAAATTAAAGGCATTCAATGCTCCTGCCATACCTTTCGACATACGTTTGCAAAGAAATATTTATTAAATGGCGGCGATGTCTTCACGCTCAAGAGCATAATGGGGCACGCCCAAATCGAGACAACTGAAATGTATGTTGAATTATTTTCCAGCGACTTACAAGCCCAGCATGAGAAGTTCAGTCCTGTCGAACAATTAGCCGAAGCACTTCACCTAGTGTCAGAAAGTGAGGTGAATGGGAAATGAGTGTTCGTCGACAGAACAAACTGGAAAACGCAGAGAATCCAAGCCAGGTCAAACGACAACTCAGTTATGAAGATCTGCTTCATTCTTTTATTCTCGACTGCAAGGCCAAAAACCTTTCACCCCTAACACTTCGTTTCTATCAAGACAGCGCCAAGCAGATAAAAGAAGCCTTTCTGGCGCAGCAAGTGCCGTTTGATATCTATACGGTATCGATTCGCGAAATCAAAAATCATTTTATTGCCTATCTATTTGATCAAGGCAGATCGGACAATACGGTAAACGGACGAATTAAGGCCATAAAGCAGTTTTTCAAGTACTTATTTGAAGAAGGCTGGCTGACAGTGAACATCGCAAATGATCTTCATGTGGTCAAAGCCAAGAAGCTAATGATTCAAACGTTTACGAAAGAACAAGTGGTCACCATCTTCAAGCAGCCTGATAAAAATACATTTACGGGCTACCGGGATTTTACAATGATGATGGTGTTGCTTGAAACGGGGATGCGAATCAGTGAACTTTGTAATTTAAAGACAGGTGACATCTTTTTCAAAGAATTGGAGATCCGAATTACGAAGGGAAAGGGCGGACGGGCACGCAGAGTGCCGTTCCAACAAACCTGCGGGAAAATCATTCGCAAATATTTGGACATACGAGGTGACCTGGAGACGGATGCCTTGTTCGTCAACATGGACAATGAACAAATCAGTACACGAGCCCTGCAAGACAAAATGCAGGCATACGGTAACGTGGCGAACATTACCGGCGTCAGAGTCTCCCCGCATACGTTCCGACATACGATGGCCAAATTCTATATTCTGAACGGCGGTGACCCATTTACCCTTAGACGTATCTTGGGACACGCTTCACTTAAAATGGTGGATTATTATGTGGAGTTATTTAGCAGCGATATCAAGCAGCAGCATAAGAAATTTAGTCCTGTTGAGAATATGAAACGAATCCTATGAATATTTAGATGCGGCGCCGAAAGTGCCTCTTTTCTTTTTAACGACAGAAACGAAACTAATAAATATCCTTGCTTGAACACCGAAAAACAACTGCCCGGTACACTTGTATGTAGTATGATAAAGATGAAACCAGCGATATTAGATCCGTAGGAAATACGCCATGATAAGGGAGGTGAAACGTATGGCGAAGTATTCGGATGATGAGATCAGAAGCAAGACCAAAATTACAATTAAAATCGCAGCGGATTACCTGGGTATATCCCCAAACATGCTGACACTCGGCATGAGAAACGACTTGTTGCCTATTGGTTTTGCAATTCGCAATGAAGATCGATATAGGGAAAGTTGGTCTTATACCATCGTACCGGAACGGCTCATTGCCTATAATCACGGTAAGATCAATGCGATTCAGGTCGAGAATATTGAAAAAAATTTAAATACGATCATTAATCAATTCGAAGAGATGAAACGGGACCTGGTTTTTCTATTAAGCGAAAACGAGGGATTGGAGGGATCAAACAATTTGACGCAATCCTTGCACCGCAGGTAGATCACGCACTGCAGGGAGAAAACACAGCGATGGGATTTCATAATGATAAAGAAGCAGAGCAACAAGTCATACAAGCAGAACAAATAATTAGAATTGAACCTGCAACTGTTCCCATCGTTGAAGTAAACTCGTCGAGTGAAGGAGAGGAGGCAAGCGCTTTGCCCGAGTATTCGAATATTGAAATGACTCGCAAGCAATTATACGATGAAATCTGGGAAATATCTGTCGCTGGAGTAGCCAAAAAATATAATCTCCCTTATACCCACCTTATGAAACAGATTAAAGACGCGGGCATTCCGATTCCTCCGTCTGGATACTGGACGAAGCTCAATTTTAACAAGCCTGTAACCAAGCATGAATTACCAGAGCCGGCACACGAAATTGTTTTGATTTCCAGGATCCTCCCTTCTACTCGTAAAATGAAGCTACCAAGCTTAACTAATGAAAGCTCCGGCAAAGCCGAGATGGAAGCAAGTATCGAAGAAGCATCACCAGCCCTTGAAACTCTTATATTACCAATGGAGGAGCATGCGCCGCCCTTCCCTTCGACAACAATGAAAGATGATGCCTACAAAGCCGCGCAAACAATTGACCTACCAGAAACGTATGAGCAATCCGGACAAGCCTTCAATATTTATGACCGTGAGCTCCTGTACAATGAAATATGGCTGGCTCCCGTAACTGAAATAGCCAAACGCTATGCTGTCTCGGATGTCGCAATCCGCAAGGTGTGCCAGTCGTTGGATATCCCCACGCCTCCGGCTGGATATTGGGCCAAGCTTCGAGCAGGCAAGCCAGTAACCCGTACACCGTTACCTATGACCAACAAACCCACCAAAAAAACAGGTGTAAGAACCGGAACGGACTATACTCCACCACTTGAGAAAGAGACACTCAGCTTTTTGAATGAAGAAGATAGAAGTGTCGTTCTCTCTATTGCAACGCAAATCAGGCTGCCCGATGAGAACGCTAAAATGCATCCGACAATTATTGCCCACCGAAAAGCAGTCATCGAATGGAAGAAAAAACATAGGGAGCAAGAAACAAGAGGTTACAATCGGCGAGGCATGGATACTCCACTCTTTCTTGCCGACACGGTTTCTGAAGAAGCCTTGCCCAGGGTATTGCATATCTTTGGTACGCTAATCAAAGCCATGGAGCCGCTCGAATGCTCGTTAACCAGCGATCTAAAATTTATTGTCAATGGGGAAACCGTCTCTTTCTCGGTGACAGAAGCAAAAGACGAAATTAGGCATATTCCTACAAAAGAAGAAAATGTACAGTTACTAAAGTATGAAGAAGACAAGCGCCGCCATTCATGGGCGTCAAAGCCAAAAATCAAAAAGTATGACTATGTTTACAATGGCCGAATTACCGTTTCGGTTAATAGCTCAAAAAGCTTCCGAGATTGTAAATCATACGTAATTGAAGACCGCCTTGGCGATCTAATGATATCGATTTACGAGGCTGCCGACATACTCCGGCAAGAGCGCGAGGCTCGAGAAGAAACCGAAAGTAAGCGTAAGGAAGAGGAACGTCGAAAAGAGGAACGCCGTCAGCGTGTAAATGAAGAAGTTGACCAAACACTGATGCTGGGGAATTTATCGGAGGACTACGATATCGCCTGCAAAATCAGACGCTACATTAATGCAGTTGAGGCATCTGGAAACCTTGATTCAAATACAATGGAATGGATAGAATGGGCAAAAGCTAAGGCAGACTGGTATGACCCAACGATTGCTAGGGAAGACGAGTTTTTCGGGAAACGTGATCACCGAAAGAACGCTGACCAAAAGAAGCTGGAGCGTAAATGGTGGTGACGAGCAGGAAAGCAAACGGACCTCATGTTCTTCAGGCCCGCTTGCTTTTCCAAGGGAAGGATACAATTTCACCGCCCCGAGCAACATCCCTCTTTAATCCAATAATTACTCTTTATACAGTCGCCACATCGGCGACGATTTCGCATGCTTGGATCGCATCTCCGGCCGCCATAAATTCACGTATTTATTGACCTTAGATGAAATATCATGGGGGTGATATAATTATTGAGTTTTTGTCTAACTATTTTACTCCAGGTGGATACTACATGACTGATGCAACATGGAGACCCCTTTGTATCATGGGTCTGGTCCCTTTAATAATGTTATTTACTAAATCCTGGCGTTGGTTATTGATTCAATTGGCATTGAACTTACTATACGGACTATACTTTGTATGGACTCTTTTTTCAGATTTAAATCCAGTGATTAATCTATCTTTATATTTAGTTGTTTATTCAATTTATATAATATCATTGATTGATATGGTTAAAAAAAGAATAAAATCACCAAGGAAACGCTTAAACTGAGACATTGAACCATTGGAGAATGCCAAGGTAAATCTAGAACTTCTGTTTAGGAAGCATTTTTTTTATTTAATCAATATCAATGTAATTTTATTAGCCACTTGATTTGTCGGAGAACTCAAAACCGCAAATTCCGGTGACTTTTTACTACTATAATTGATTACTTTATTAAGGTTAGTTTTTAATAAGTGTAGCGCTTTTAACAGATCTTACGCCAAACGAACAACCATCTAGCGTCCGAGAAAGCGTTTAAAGTACTTCTCCCTATAGCATTGATATACCGTGCGGCAATCGTCGTAAAACTGAATACTCTGCGTTTGTCGGCTCTTTCTGATAACGCCGAGCAATTCTCCTTCAGATCCACCTGATTAATTTTTGAGTTTTGTCAATTTCCCTACTCGCAGCCCGTAATCTAGAATCCAAGACAGCATGAGATAATCACGCTCCTGATGGTCGGTGACCTTGCGAAGAATCAATGCACAAGATGGCCATGAGTAATCCAAGAGATCAAATTATTTTTTCTTTTCTTTGTGGTGGTACTGCAAAAAAGGCCAAAATGGCACCTGCTAACCAAATCATTACAGATAAAATCAGCATAAAATTGTAATTACCGAATTGGTCATAACTCCACCCAAATGGAATCGGGCCAAATGCCGAGCCAATCACCATTGCTGTTGTAGTGACACTTTGAATACTGCCCAAATGCTCTCGACCATAATAGTTCGCCCAGATTACTCCCATTGGAACATTCAATGCTCCTTGGCCAACTCCCCAGAAAACGGCGAAAAGCAGAACTGCGGTATAGGATTGAGAAAAAGACACCAAAATTAGTGGTGCCGCAATATTTATCAAGAACGTTAGGGAAAGCATCCGCGCAACCTTTACCCTTTCCACCACAAAACCTGATACCAATGAGCATCCAAAGCTTACAAGAGGAATTAAACTCAGTACAAATGAAGTAGTAGTTCGATTAACTCCTTGCTCCCCAAGAATTGAATAAATCTGAAAGGTAATCCCTGTATAAAGAGCTGCTGGAATGGCTGCACAAACTAGAATAAACCAGAATGACCGTGTTCGAAGCACTTCCGAGAGAGTCCAGCTTTCTTCAATTACGGCCCGTGTATCTTCTTGCCCGTCAACTTTGGGCGAGATTCCATCGGGGAAAAGATTAACATCCTCCGGACGATTGCGAACCAGATAAAAAACCAAAGGAACTAGGATCAGGATAAGTATGACACCGAGGACTTGCCAAGTGTGCCTCCAACCATAGGCATCAATCAAAATATTCAAAACGAAAGGGAAACTGGCTGCACCGAGAAGCCCACCCAGACTAGCAAAACTTATCGCCCGACCTCTGTACTTACCAAACCATTGCGACACCAAAGTATTGGGGATAAGAGTTAAAGAGCCCTGTCCAAAATAACGAATTAAAAAAAATCCGATAAACAGCATAATCGGACCTGTAACCAGGCTATTAAACCAACAAGCTGCTCCAAGTAAAAGTGCCGCAGATGTAAACATGACACGCCGTCCATACCGATCAACAAGACGACCCATAATAAACAGAAGCAAGCCTGATGCTAGTGTTGCCGCCGAGTAAATGGAGGAAATACTTGTTCGATCCATTGATAGATCCCTTACATAAGATTCGATAAATACAGCATTTGAATAGGTTTGTCCTGGACCTGAAAAAAAGATACCTAAACCGCTAATACCAACCATTAGCCACCCATAAAAAAAAGGCGTTTTTATTGGAAGCCGTGCTTTCTGAATACCAGAAGCTTTCTCTCTAGTTGTCTCCATTATTCTCTCCTTGCTCTCTTTCTATCTATGAGCTAACTGTTATTTTTTCAGACCGCGGAATTCCCCAGTAACGATATTTGACAAGAACCTCTTTAACATCAGATGCATCAGGGATACGAATTCCATAGTGAATTGGTTTTCCACTGTTTTTTTCAATCGCAACCCTTTTCTCTTGAGAAGTCAATTCAGGGTGAATAATCTGCTTTCCGAGAGTCTCAAATAATCTGCCCTGATTAGGTTTGGTTCCTATAACTAATTGCATCGAATAACTGACTCCAAACTCCACTTTAGATAATCCTGAATCAATCGTAACTTGCTCAAGTTGTAGGTCACATACGCCCTTATTTCTCAGTTCAATAATGAGTATCCCATCATTCTGGAGTGCTACGATAAAAATGCAGTCGATAAACACCCTCGTATGAAATAAAATGAAAGCTGACGAGGGGATGAGAGACAATGAATCGGTACGACAAAGCATTCAAGGAAGAAGCAGTAAGATTGAGCGATGAGATTGGACCAAAGAAAGCCGCTGAGCAGTTGGGGGTAGCCTACCATACTTTGCAAGGTTGGAGAAAGCAAAGAACCCTGCACGGCGATGGAGCGCATATCGGGAGCGGACGCGCTTATGCCTCTGCCGATAAGACTGCGCGTGAAATCGAATTAGAAAGAGAAATAGGCGAGTTGCGCCGCGCGAATGACATTCTCAAGGATGCACTCGGTTTTTTCGCAAAAGACCGGAAGCGCTAAAGGCATGCCAGCTCTATACTTACATCCGTGAACGACGGGATCGATGGACCGTTAAGCAGATGTGCGACGTGCTTGCTGTCAGCGAATCGGGCTATTATCGTAGCTTGAAGCCTACATCCAAGCAGGAGCGGCAGCAACGCCTTCTGGTCAACATTAAACAAATCATCGGACAACATGAAGACAACAGCAATTACGGCGTCCAGCGTATTGTGCTGGCGCTGTTACAAATAGATATCAAGGCCAGCTACAGTACCGTCTATCGCATCATGAAGAAGCACGGACTGCTGAAGAAGGTCAAGCGTCATCCAAACGGCATTACACGAGAGGATGCTGCAGCTCAAAAGAGCGCGAACCTGATCCAGAGAGACTTCAAATCCTCAGCACCCAACCAAAAGTGGCTATCAGATATCACCGAAGTCCCTTGTTCAGACGGCAAGCTATATCTGTCCGCGGTGCTGGATTGTTTCAACGGAGAGATCGTGGGTTTTTCGATGGACGACAACATGCGCAAAGAACTCTGCATTCAAGCCTTTGAGAACGCCTGTAAAGCAAGGAATGCTCGCGGAATGATTTTTCATAGTGATCGAGGCAGCCAGTTCACGAGCCAAGCTTTTCGAGAGAGCCTGGCTAAACGTGGTGCCATTCAAAGCATGAGCGGCACGGGTCGCTGCTATGATAACGCAAGGATGGAGAGCTTTTTTGCTACGCTGAAGAAAGAAAAGCTGTACAAGATCCGCACAGAGCACTATCCGATGGCCTATATAAAATCGGTCATCTTCAGGTACATCATGGTTTACTACAACAGGCGACGGATCTACACCTCTAATCCGGGAGGGTGGCCCCCAGCTATTTATCGCGAAAGACTGCTGTCTCAAGCCGCATAGTAACGGGATTTCTGCATGAGTGTGTTTTCAAACTGCACTTTTATTGACAACTCCAGACTGCTTCCAATGTGTTAATTTCTCCAAGGGTATTTCATATCAAGATACTCACTCTTAGTCTCTAAAAAATCCTCAACCCATTTAATTGCAGTTGCTAAAACTTCACGTTGATTCGCTTGGTTATATGAAAAAGCATGAATGAATTTGAAATCGACTTCATAATCCCCTTGCATCCATGTGTCCCCCATACCATCCTGTTGAAGCCAGATTGATGGCAATCTATTGAACGCACATATTTTGGCCTCGTCTATTTGACCGGCAGGGTACGATTTTTCAATTACAATAAATCTTGATATGGAAGCATACGCTAACATTTTCTCTTCATTTGAAAGAGTTCGAATCTCAGGCTGATCCTTTATCAGAATAGGAGTATACCCATGTTGACGTAACATCTCACATATATTTCTTAATTGTTGCATGTATTCCTCTGGACTGTCTTTCCCTAAAACCAAAACCGTCTTTTCTTTGGAAATTTTCAACCATTCTGCATAATCTGAGGATGACACTCCACTTTTAAACGTAAACAATCGAATTTGATCAATTCTCTCGTTACTTACTACAATAGATTGAAATTCGGGAAATACTTCTGAAAATCGATCTCTATGAAATTGCTTAGTTTGTAATATTGTAAATAGATCGCTGTATAACCCATGTTGCCTTATAGCATCCACAACATTGCTGCAATTTTCTTTATGTGATAAAAATTTATTTATTATATCATCTTTATCCATATTCAAAGAACGACAAATACTAATTAATTCTATAGCCGTGTAGGAAATTTTCAAAAACTCTATTAGTCTATTTTCATCTTTAAATTATATACTAATATGTGAACCCAAATAATTTCCCTCTCTCTCCTGAGTTATCGAGTGTGAGACGGACATACTCAGAGTCTTTCAACTCATCCGGAATGTCAATGGTTGTTATTAAGTATTGGAAATCTACCCTATCGTTTGTCTCAAGATTATCCTTTTCTAATTGAAGAATGAAGCTAAATATCCGCCTATATACTTTAGGGTCAATATCATGCACATTGGGTGAATCATGTAATAAAAGTTTTGGATGATTTGTATCTTCTGAAATCGCCAGCATAAGTAATGCCAAATCAAAGGCAATCACTCTAAGTGGGAAAGATGCCGCGCCATCATCAATTCCATCTGTAGATGTATGCTTGATTTCCAAAGATAAATTACCTATTTTCTCGCTTCTTTTTAGCAACCCAACCCGGGTATTAGAAAACAAAAATTTTGTCACTTCATTTACCTTTAATTGAAAGGATAAAAATCTTTGATCAACTTCCTTCAGGATAGTAGCAATAGATTTATTGATATCCGTAAGTTTTTGCTTTGCCTCCTGCCAATCAGCGTAGTAACTTTCTACATCACTACTCAAATTTAATGAGTTATTTAACTCCAACAGCTCATTGCGATAGTTAGCAATAACCCCTTCTTTATCGTCTATTTGTTCAAGAATTTCGTTTACATCCTTTTTAAAGCTCGCGTCAATGACATCTATTATTTGATGTAATTCTCTTCGCTGCTCATTAAGTAACTTTATTTCTTCTTGATGAGACAAGGTTGATTCAAGCAATTCCTTCTTCTCGTTATTAAGTACGGTTTTAATCAAATTAACGGACTTATCTGACACCTGATTAATAGAATGCTTACACTTTTCATCCTGATCACTAGAAAAGGGATGTAGGCACATTGGACATTGTTTATAATCATAACGGTTTAAAAATTGAATTGCAGACTGAGCAATATCAATTTTCTCTAACTCCCCTTGAATTTCATTAATCGTTGCTTCATAATTTTTGATTCGATGACGATAAGTTATTATCTTATTTTTAATTTGTGTAAGTTCATTGAACAACCCTACACGTCGCTCGTTTTCCACATCTTTTATTTTATTTATATTCACTAATTGGTCTTTAAAATGAATCAAAACATTATTATTCTTAGAAATCTCATTTTCAATTGATATTTTTCGACTGTGTAGTTCGATATCAGATTGCTTTTGCTTATGTTTAGCGTATTTCGCAATTACGTTGTAAGCTTTCTGCTTTTCAGTTGCTGTTTCTGATGCATCTACTTGACGAATCTCTAAGTCTGTTTTTTCTGGAGTAAGTAAATTTATTAAGAACTCAATTCTTTTTCGCCTTACTGGAGCTTTTTCATAATAGTTTGCTGGCTTGGTTAATTCCTGAAACCCACCAACCTGATCTCTAATTAATATAGGTACTATTTGTCGCCATGAAATAATTTTCTTGTTATTAAATTTATTTCTTCCCTGATACAGCCCATCTTCAAGAAATGAACAATACTCTCTTACGCCATAATCTTTATGCTGGAATTCTTCCCCTTCTAGTAAGGCGTCTGTAATCCAGTCTTTATATAAGGTGATGTTCTCCTTATTCACTACGCTTCTCAGAACAGTATACTCTTGAGAACCAATGGAAAACTCTAGGTAAAGCATCATCTTTTCCATACGAATTTTGGCGTTCTGCTTATCATCTGGTAGAAATGACTCTCTACCCAAACCATAATCAATTAAGTCCACAAATGTAGTTTTACCCACGCTATTCCTAGTTTGTATATTTACGTCTTCTATATCTTTAGCTAGTATTATATTGAGACCTTTTCTAAAAGTTATATCTATTTCTTTTTCCGAAGGGTGCACAAGCAGTCTATTAATAAATAATGATTTAATCATTTCATGCCCCCCCAATAATTTGATAAATTTTTCGATTTAAGCTATCCAAAGGCACTTCTTTAATTAGCTTCGATATAAAGTACGATTTATGAAGAATCGTTTTATATTGCTCACCAATAAACAGTTTCTTAACGTCTTCCTTTACTTCATCCTTAAGAGCTATGTAATGTTCATTTGAGACAATCAATTCCCGCGATAATAATTCTTTAAGCCCACTCAAGAATCGACTATTATACTTCTCATATATAATACCGGAAAGCATTGTATCCAAATTGTTGGTCTCCCATACGGGTACTAAAGACAGGAACTCTTTCTTATCCTCAAAAGTGAGCAATTCGCTTGTAACGTTTACGAATCTAAACAAGTACATCGCTGTTGCGACCTGATCCAAAGTTGATTTCCCCAAATAATTCATTAATGACAATAAATAAACTCCATTTAAGGCACTGTTTTCTTCGATGTTTTGTAAATCTCCTTCTGCCGTAATATCACGTTCACTCATAATTTCCCTCACTCATTAAATATTAGGCACTGAAAAGTAGTGTCGAATATCACACCATAAATCTGATCTTCAATATCTTCCCTATGTTGAAATTCTTGAGGCAAAATATTAAACAACTCATTTACTAATTCATTTAGTCTGTAGTCTGCATTATATTCGTCTGGAGGAAATCTTCCAAGAATACGTTTCGAATAGAATTTTTGAATCTTTTCGCTTAACAGAACAAAATGATCTTCGAAACCGAGTTTCTTTGCCTTTCTTTTTAAAACGCCATTATCATTCTTCGATCTGACTGCCAGAGCTTGATTTGTTGGAGAAAATTTAGCTCTATTCTTCAACTTATCATGAAAATCAGTAAAATCTTCAACCATTCCCTTCGATAAATTAGGCGTGGCTGGCTCTTCTATAGCATTTATTTCATCTAGTTTTTCAAGTAGTACTGAATATAATTTGGAAAGTTGGATGGCAATATGTGCATCCAGTTTACTTATATTCGTAGTACCAAATTGAGCATTTTTGCTTCTCATCTTCTCTATTTCAAAACCTAATTCCAAACTCACCCCATACCGCACCGCGCATGTAACGAGGGCATCAGCCCTTTGCGGATTATTATGCCCTTCCCCAAAAATGTCCTCTGGATTCTGATTTATTGAACGCGCTAAACTGCGCCAATCATAACTTTGAAGATTCATCTCACATAATGATTGAATTATACTTTGTTGTTCTCTAGGAGATGGTGTTTGGCTACTTAACATTACTATTCCTCTCTCCACAAATTATTGACCTTCATTGCGTCATGTATTAGGTCAATTTTACTATGAGACGACAATTTTATCTACTAGATCTTTCCACCCAAGAAAGCCTTCTCCATAGAATTCCGTAAATATTCTCAAGCGTTTCTTGTATTCATGAACCCTCACTGGCTTAAGAGGCACCAGCCCGACGAAGCATCTTTGATTTGCTTAAGCATTTTCTAGTCCGAGTTTACTTCTATATATATTTATCTCCTCTATGTCGTGCTCTTTTAAGGATCTTTTTCTAGCTTCCCAAAAAACTGGGTTCTTTTCTGGTAAAGATACAACACTACTATCGAAAGCTATATGGTCTAGCATTCTCTCAATGTCTGCTCTGCTATCTACGCCAGCCGGATGTTGAACAGAATCGTCGTACTCTAATGGGAGCATCATTCGCGTGAATTTAGTTTATCTCGCAAACAAAATAGTTGTTTTAAATAAATTGTTGATTTACGAAGTTCCTCTTCATTAACATTTCGAATAATATGAGCTATACGTTGATTTCTTCTAGTTCTAATTCTTTCTAGTAGTTCATCAGTATTTTTATCAAACTTACATTCTCTTAGTCTCTCTTGAAAATCCTTTTTGTACATCTCTTGCATGTTTTGAAATATTTTATTTTTGAATCTTATAATTGTCCGAAAATCTCCATCGTTATCTGTTACTAGACGAGCAACACGCAAGATACTCGATTCAAAAAAACTATTTAAAACAGTACTAAAGAAAGTTGTTTGACTTTGCCTAACGAATAAATCAAATCTAAATCTTCTGATCCTATCTACCATGAACAACTGCACATTAAGATAAACAAGTTCTGAATAAAAGAATTGAATGTCATTCCTGTACTCCGATAGAAAAGGCTCATCAAAGAGTTCTTCATCTTTAGTATTAGTAAAATTTATCATGTGATTCCCCTTCTCAATGTTAAGGTAATTTCAGCTAACGTTCTTGGGTTCCCGATGTCCAGCAAATGCTGGTGGGTCCGACTAAATTCACTTCCACAACTCTCTACAATTAGACCAAAGGCCGAACGGCCCTCCGTGTGAAACTCAGTTAAACGAAAGACCACCTCTGTTTGCTATACAAGGTGGTCTTTCATCGTTTTACTGTTGATTCCCATGTTTTTAAGTTCATTTTATAAGTAGCAGAACACTTAGAAGAGTGCTCCCTTTGAAAGTTAAAATTCTCTCGTCATATCTACCCATTTCAAATCAAAAATAACTGAAACTTTAATCGTATCTCTCAATACCTTGTTTATAATGCTCCCATATGTTGAGACACGGGAGGGAGAAAAATAAGTTATAATGAAGCAATGGAAAAACGGAACCGATATACCTCAGAATTTAAGACAAAGGTTGTACTGGAGGTCCTCCGAGAGGAGCAGACAGTAAACGAAATTAGTGCGAAATATGAACTAAGCCCGGTAATGGTTAGCCGGTGGAAAGCTGAGTTTTTAGAACGTGCATCCTTGGTATTTGAGAAGAAGACCAGTGAAGCAGAAAAACTGAAAAAGGAGTATGAGAGCAAGCAGGATCATCTAGAGAAGCTGGTAGGCCAACTTACGGTTGAGGTCGACTGGCTCAAAAAAAAATCTGGTCTTAAATGAACCTCTAGAAGCCCGAAAAGCCATGGTAGAACGTGATTTCGAAGCCATTACCATCAAGCGCCAGGCAGAGCTGCTAGGCGTAAACCGAACCAGCATATATCGCGCTGACAAGGAACGTCATGAGAGCGAAGAAAATGTACAGATCATGCATCGGATTGATGAGATCTACATGTTGCATCCTTACTTCGGCTACCGGCGTATGACCCGATTCCTTCGAGATCAGGGCTTTGACGTCAATCGTAAGCGCGTACGGCGACTGATGAAAATCATGGGACTCGAGGCCATCTATCCGAAGCCAAACTTAAGCAAACGCCTCCACGCCAAATACAAGCGCCCTTATCTCCTACGAGGTCTGAAAATAGATCGACCGAATCAAGTCTGGGGGATCGATATTACGTATCTCCGAATGGGCAATGGTTTCATGTACCTGTTCAACATCATCGACTGGTACAGCCGCAGAATCATTGATTACGAGATATCTAGCACACTCGAGAAGGGTTTTGTATTGAAGTGCCTCAAACGTGCGTTCAGCCGCTGTAGGCCGGAGATTATGAATAGCGATCAAGGCTCCCATTTCACTAATGCAACCTATCTTGAACTGCTTGAGAAAGAAGGCGTTAAAGTGTCGATAGACGGTAAGGGACGAGCAACGGATAACAGCCGAACAGAGCGCTATTTCCGATCACTCAAATACGAGTGTATCTATTTGAATGAATTTGAGAACCCTCGCGCGTTGCGCAAAGGGGTAGCTAGCTATGTCCAATTTTACAACCAATTTCGTCCTCATCAATCTCTCAATGGAGCAAAGCCAGATCAATTTTATGCTCACTCGATGAACCAAATCGCATCCTAAAATGCTTAATGACACGAGAAGGAGGACATAACTTATCCCTCATACATTCGTGTCTTGACAATGGGGGGCATTACAGTTCTTGTAGTCACTGTCATCCTGTGCAAAGGAAAAATACTTCGCCGAATACTGATAACTATAGACTTTTAGGTATCGATTCGACATATCCCCACCACGCATCCACATGTTTCGGGTTGGGAATAGGAACATGAGTCCTCGTACCCGCTTATTTCGATTTTCCACAAATCTTCCATGAAAAAAATGTAATATTCGATATACCACTACCTGGATTCCCGGGTACTCATAACGAGGATGACGGGTCGACTCTCAGGCTGATATAGATTTCCTTTTGCTTCTCCAAAAGCTCGCCCACACGCAATTTCTGTCCTGGAGTCAGTCGGCTTCATGACGCACCACCTCTGGGAAAGCATAAGAACAGATTTGGTTTGCTTTGGATAGCAGTTCAGGATAAATGTCGGAAGTCAGCCTGACGTATTTATCTGTGGCTTCCAAGGATTGATGTTCATTCGTCATATAAATCGACAACAATGTGATATAAGTACACTTCCATATCATTTCTATTATGTTTCGTCAGTGCCACTCTCAGATTGGCATATTTCTTGTCATCAATCGACGTTGTTTCAATATTTTCAAACGGGTAGTTATGTTTAGAGATATATGTAAGATATTTATTCCAGAACTCCGAAAAATTTTTGGATTTCGCATAGACAATAATAAAGTTGGTTTTCAAACCATTTAAATCATAGCCAAAAACCTTGTTCAGGTGCAAAGCCAAGTAGTCTTTCTTTAAAGAATTCATACTCAACGCTTCAATGATAGAAATTGGAGCTCCTCTTTTATTAACAATCATGATATCAATTTCGCCGGGCCCTTTACCGGCATTTGATTTTCCCCAAAGTGTTTGATCTCTAACAGCATATCCAGCTTGACTCAATAATTGTACGATATAAGTATTCCAATCATTTTCAGACAGTTTTCTGTGATTCCATACTCCTTGCAGTTTTACACATGAATCCACAACATGCTCGAACAAGTTGGAAGATGGCTCGTGCACCTCTACAGGACCTAACACCAATTGCCTTAACTCTTGGACCCTCATACCGGACCAACTCTTCTCCAGATACTCTTCCGCGTGTGAATCCCATAATTCCTTGACCACCCGGTCCCCTTGAAATCTAACGCTAAGTTCGTATAAATAAGCTAACGAATCACTTTCATCTTTACTAACTAATCTATACAGAATTTTTTCTTTTATTTTTTCTAAATCGTGCTCAGCGGAGATGAATGCCATTTTTTCATTGATCTCAAAAATTTTCTCACTGTTACGTTCTTCTATATAATCCTCGATAAACTTCTGTTCATTGCTTTTGAGGCGTGAAAATAATTCGCAAATTTCTTGTTTCGAAAATGAATTCAAGAATTCGAAATATGAATGTTCCCTATTCAAATACTTGACGAATTTCACCGTAAACCCTTTAATTGTATCGGACAAGCTCAAAAAATATTCAAAAGCTTTTGTATTCCCGTTCACAAAATATGTATTTAACATGATTAGCTTCAACTCAATGTCGCTTTCATACCCTCTTTCAAATATTAACTCAGAAATTCGAATGGCGTCTAGTTTTTCAACTTGATACAAGAATTCAAATATACCTTTTTTCTTATTTGGCCCTATTTGGCTCTCCAAAAAACAACCCCATAACAGCTCAGCAATTTCTTCACTCCATACCTTTTTTAAAACTTTATGAAAATTACGATCATGCCTGTAAGAATTTAGCTGGTCAACAACATTTGACTTAATGACTTCGATTACTTTGTGAGGAACTTTCTTCATAAGGACTTCAATCAACAATTCATTATAAGGCTCGAGTTGAATGATGTCGCTGATCCAATTGACAAGAATCGCTTCGCTGACATTCAGAAAAAATAAACTCTCTTCTGTTAATAGGACATGTAGAAGAATATTGTGTTCGAGACCACAGTTGTGTGATAAATGACTTATGTTTTCAGAACTATACTTACAGAAGTAGCTTTTAGCAGCTTCCAAAATCAAATCTTTATGATCTACTTTTTTCCAATAGATTTTTTCCAATATCCCCCTTCCTTCAGTTCCATATAAAAATACCTTCAGATAAAGCTTATTGGAATTAATCTTGTAAAGCAAAGACTCAATTAATTGCTCCCACACCTCTATTTCCCCAGCAATAATCAGTTGGCATTGTTCGATAATAATATTGTCTTTAAAATCAGCCTTGTTTACATTCGGCAACGCTTCGCTACTCATACTACTGGAATCAGGTTTCCCAATAGTAATTCTATGATTTAACTTTTTTATTTCATCTTCATTGAATATATTAGATAAGTCGTTACAGTTGTTCATAAACCACTCTTCAAAGCTTGCGCTATATTCGAATTCAATCCCCAAGGTTAGAATCAAACCCATCACTTTAATGGCTTGGTCGAACGGAGCAATGTTTATTTGCACCAGCATTAAGTTCAGAACTCGCTTGACGAACGAATGATCCGTCCTATTTACGTTCGAGTTGATCCATTTATACAAATCCTCAAAAGACATTCTCCCAACTACTGAATCTAATGAATGAAGAAGTCTATTATCCAAAACGTCTTTACAAATTTCCGAATAGTAGTCTCTGATGATGTCCAGAATTTGCGAGCACTCTTTCTCTTCACCCCATGCATAAATTAAATTTAGAACAAACCCGCCCCTGATTACACGTACACTATATTCTTCTTCGTATTTTTTGTTAGCAATCGTGTTGAATAATTTATCTATCTCTCTCTTATCCGCAATGCTTAAATAAGAATTGAAAATGTACTCCCCAATATTGTAATAACTAAGCGCATATTTCAATGATCTATCTATGATTTCCCTATAACCGCACAGCATTCCAATTTCCAGCAATACTGAAGTCATATCCTCAGAGATTAGCAAAGATCTGTTATACGCATACCGATCCGTTTCATAGACTTTGTCGATAACTTGATTTGCTATTTCCTTGTTCCCGGAATTATCGTAGAAACAATCTAGAAAATCCAATTTTTCCGTTATTAGGATCCTTAGCCCTTTAAATTCACAGGTACGATAAATATGCTTATCCAAATATCTGATTTTCCTGAATTCGCCTTCGCCGCATACAATAATATTTTGCAGTATAAAATCTTTCTTTATTTCAGTCGAATACTTGCTTAGGTCTGATAAAAACACAGTACTAAGGTCGTTTCTGATCATTTTATTCACAAGGATACTATAATCATTTAATCCGATCAGCCATGCTGCAACTTCCCTAAGCTTTGGAACGACTCTTTCGGTAGCGACTTTATGAAAAATCAGGTTTTCTATTTGCTTCTCTTCCAGATGACGAACCAGAAAACATGCGCACAGATATTCGGCATAAGACATATGTGCCCATCTGTAGCCGTTCACTCCAACCTTGATGAACAGATTCGAGTTTAGAACCTGAACTATTTCGTTCCCGGTGTATTTTTCATTTTCCAATTCCTCATATAAGTACAAGCTATGTTTTTTCTTAATAAAATCCTCTTCAATCCATATTGTTTTCTTTTCGCTCAATACAGTCATATAAGCTAACCATTGCGCAATCTCTATTTTTCTATCCGTATTTCTTTCCTGACGGGAATACCCTTTTCGATGTTTGTTTAACTCCCTGCATAACTTGGCACAACCTACCTTGTATATTCTCTCTCGGGATAAATCGTATTCATCGTACTCATCCTTGCTGGTTTCGATCAGAAGATTCAACATTATAGGTATTCTTGCAAAGGATTGCAATCTATACTTCTTTATTCTATCCAATAGACAGCTTACTTCTACGTTACTCATATTCATATGCAGGATGGTTTCAACATTTCCTTGTGTCAAAGGACCCAAATAATAGGTTGAACTCTGTACCCCCTCTAGCATATGACCCAGCTGGTTTTCGATAAAATCGTCCCAATATGAAGTTCTGCAAGTTAGCATTATTTTAAACTCGCTGTTAATAGACTCCTTAAGCTTATTATTTAAAATTTTTAATACTTTACGAAAATACTCATTCTCTTCTCCAAAAATCTCTTCGATACTATCGATCAGAATTAACGTTGGCCAGTCCTTATTAAATTGATTGTTCCTATAGCTATCTTCATCCAAAAACTTATCGACATCGCTATAAACCTCAAAGTTATAATATTGGATACTGTAATGTTTATCCTTGAGTTCCTGGCTAAGCCTCTTCAATTCAATGGACTTCCCAACCCCTGTCTCTCCCAATAAAATTGTGCAAACATCCCCATTATTAAAAACTTCATCCAAGGTGTACAAGGCCTTATTCGTATAAATAAATGATAATTCCTCGGGATCAATTAAATAACCTTCTGGACTATATTCAAGACTATCCATGGAAGAACTCCAATACCTTGTCGCAGACACTTATTCCCCTCCATAATTGGTGTTATTGTGTATATTATATAACTCTATCCGTGTTATTGACATCAGATTATCCTGGTATAATCGAACAAAATAAGAGGTGTTCTGTTCCCCGCCCCTCACAGTGGTTACCACTGTTAAAACTCCGATTTATTTTGCGAAACATATCTGATCCATCTGTATCGCTTCCGTTAGGCTGCCATGAATGCAAAAGTACCAAGCCGGACAGACAGATGGGAATTCACTTGCATGAAAACAACGGTTTCACGATTACATTTCCCAATCCGCCTGACTGTTTAACGGAATGCGCTGATCTGGACGAAGCACTGCTCATGGCAGCCGAAGCAATGGCCTGGCATCTATACGGCACGATTTGCTAAGCCGTAAGGTCAAAAATAGACGCTGACCATTCCACAATGGCTTAATGACGAAGCTGAGGCGGCTGGGCTGAATTTCTCCCAAAAGCTTCAGCATGCGCTCAAAGATAAGCTTGGCGTAAGAGAAAAGCGGCCGAAATGGCCGCTTTTGCTTGTCTATTGGGTTGTTCCTAGCTCTGTAGAATTGTACGGCTGCATAGACTGCGCTTCTGGCCGTTCGCGTAGATCATCAACAGTCAGCTGCTTGATACTATCGATCTGTGCGGCATATACAGTGCCTGCAAGCCGGCTCTTCAACAACAATTCTGATTCCTCAGCCAGGATGCGCCGGCCCGCTGACCAGCAACTGTTCGTAGAACTTCGGTGCTGCTGCGCCGGCCATTCCCTGAATTGTGTTCGCGGCCAATGCCGCATAATAAGTTATTGCAGCGTTATCCACAGTTTCTGCTGCCTGGCCTTCCAGCACGGACAATTTCAAGGCCTGCTCGATATTATAGAATCTAAATTTTTCACATCAAATTCACATCAATGGCAGCGAAAACTCTCTGTATCATCCAATTTTTAAAAAATATATCACAACCCTAAATCCCGTTCTATACAAGGCATTCGAGCTACTTGTATTAGTCGCGAACATAGACAAACATTTTCGATATGTGTTGTATAGTAATTATAGAAATACTTGCGATGACACTCCTCTCCTCCAATACATTATGCCGGGATAATGACCATGACCAGTCTGGAAAAGTTTTTTTCTCAATAGACACTAATCCTTCTGCTTCCGTTCAAACATTCCCAAAACTTCTGAAGTTTCCATTTCCGATTTATTAGATATAACTTAAATATTTCTATATAAAATCAATTTTTTACATAATTGAATTTGAATATAGCAAACGTTTAGAATTCCATATCAACTAATTCCTCAAAACAAATTACTTTAATACTAGAATCGAATAAAAGAGGAGTAATCATTGAGTTACTTATCACAATAAATGGCACAACTCTCCACTGACTCAAATTATGTGATTCGATATTGAAATTGGACACCGCTATTTGCAGATTTCGTTCGAACCAATCTGCACGCCTTTTGTGCTTAGTAACTATACAACTATCACCCTCTGAATCGATGAAAAGTTTACAAAGTTCGTGATGAATTTCATATGGAGTTCTCGCACGATTCAAATCTTTGCATTCAACTAACCAAATTATCCTTTTATTAGGGTTTATGGCCAACACATCTATATCCCCAAGTTCTCCATTTTCACTTTGAATTTTTAGTTTCCCTATTTTTTTTACCTGACTTCTAACAATGAGATCACGATTTAATTTAAAATATTCCTCTACCTTTTGATTAAATTTTTCTCCCGATTCATTAAAATACTTACTGATATATTGCTTCATCTCTAGACATTTTGCTTTAAAAGTACCATTAAAAAATAAGCTGACGAGATAATACATAGAGTTATATAAATGGTTATAACTAAAAATTAAAAAATCATCATGAAGTATTAATGGTCTACGTAAGTAAGATAACTCCCTATTAAATCTCCAAGGCCAAACGTCATGCTTTTCAAACGGTTTACTGGGATAAAGAAATGAACTCCTCTTTGATAAGCTCATTATGGCAACAAACTGATTAAAAACTTCTTTTTCTATACCATAGTTGTCCTTTGCGACTAACCTCAGTTTATCAATAGGATCGCAAACTACAGGCACTTCTTTTCGAATAGATATTTCCAGAAACATTCCTGCTAACTGCACGAAATCAAAATAATTCAATTCAAATTCTTTATTAAAACCAGCTTCAAACTGTACAAAAGCCGCTTCGTCTTCTGTTAGTCTATCCTCAGAATCAATCCAGTTATATTTAAAATTCTCCGTTCTCTGACGTACTTCTCCCTTTATAATAGAATTGTGAAAACTACTATAAGTATCTGCAAACTTACTTGCACGCGTGGCAAATCTCCCATCTTTATCAATTATGATATCAACTTTCCCCAGCTTATATCTAATTAGATCACTTTCCTGACCAAGGGAAATAATCCGTGAGGCTATTGAGATTAAATAATCAAACGATTCTAATGTAAAATCACGGCTCCCTTTTGGTGGGGATGCAGCAACATATTCGATCAGGAATCTTATTGATACACCAGCTTGATTAAGCTCCTTTGTTTCTTTTTCAATTTGTTTAATAGCATTATCCTCTTCAGGGTAACATGCCACAAATGCTGGAACCTTTAAGTCTAATGTCATTCTTTTCTTTACTGCTGAATCATTATATATAACGAGCATATTTATTAAAGTGTCAGATTCAAAAAGTGCAATCTCCTTCTCTAATTTTTGAAAAAGGAACCCTACTATTTCATTTAATAAACCGCTTTTTTCTTTCTCAGTTAAATGTCCAGTTAATAGCTGCTTCTCTTTTACAAAACTTGAAATTTCCTTTATGAGGCCATTTTCGTCTTCAGGTTGAACTGGTCTAAAAGGCGGTAGTGTTCCAATAGGTGTAAGTTCCGACTAACTAGGGCTGGTCACAATAATTTTCTTCTTTTCTGTCGGGAACATTACTCTTTCTAATTCGTCTAAAAGCACTTTCCTATCTAATAAAATGCCTTCCCGTTCAAACAAATCAGCCATACAATGAAGCACGTGCATCATTGCCTTTTTCTCCGCTAAGTTATCTGCCCTCAGCAGCAAAGCTGCGAAAGATTTTCTGATACTTAAATAAATACTATTTTCGCACGAACTTGTATAAAAAGGATAACACTCCTCATCATAATTAACGGAAACTCCATCCCATTCCTCTACATCATTTAAGCTAACTTCAACATTTATCGTTTCATAAGGAAATTGATTGACAGCCTCTAAGTGAGATGAAACTTTGCATATCCAATACGTAAGCATGTCTATAACCAAATAATAATATTTCATTTCAAATTCATTTTCTATATTCTCTTTGGGAACAACCCAAATCCATCGAGAAGAAGTAATCTCAACTGCAAATCCAAAGTATTCATTCTGAACTTCTATTGGTACATTGCAAAAAAATATAGGAACCTGGCTATTTAAGTAAACAGAAGATACTTCAACGGTTGCATTTGCATATCGCGAAGGTATCACATGTATTTTCGAATGTAAAAAGGCTTCCTGCTTTAATGGGAGTCCAGTGTTTGTCCTTAAGAATAACGCTGCCTTTTCTGAACCTACTGGCAATCTAAATTGATAGCCCTGCGACCGATAGAAATGAAATAAATCTAATTCGTCGTAATACACCAAATCTACATTATTCTTAAAGTCCTCTTTAGTCATGACATACTTATAGAGCCTTAAAACTTCGTCTTGTTCAAGTGTAGAGATCACAGATAAACTTTCTAAATTTATAACTAAACATGGAAGAATGAATTCCTGGTCTATCGATAACGCTATTTCCCGGCCAAAATTTTGAATTGCTATTATTAGAAGTATAGATTTTGGGGGAGATGGTTGCTGATTTAAGATTTGAATAGTATTTTCAATATTATTTTTCAGTGCCGTTGATACATAATTCCCATTTGCCTTTGTAAACATTTGATTTGAATCGTAATCATCTAGGGGATCAGTAACGGTCAAAGTTACTGCTACTTTATCAGAGTCAAGGTTATATATTCCCGCTTTAAGAAAGAAATAATCCGTATTTAAGTCAGCTAACAGGTTGGAGCCCATCTTTTTCATCGACATCTCCGAACTCAATTCGGCAGCATCACTTATAACAGCAGCCAACTTATTCAGACAATTATATTCTTGTGCTTTGCAAAAAATATAATGAACCAATGATGAAAGAATTAAATGTGGAGAAACTACTACTATGGTATCCCGATATTTTACTAATGGCTTTAGATTTAATATCGTTTGATCAGGTTCATAGTCTTCTATAACTGAACCTAATTCGCAACAAAATTCATTTAGAATATCAGCAGAGATTCCATAATTTGATAACTCAGCACTTGTGAAGGTAACTGATTTTACAAGTGTATCTAAATGAGCCTCTGAAGGAACATTTATTTCATAATTATCTTCGCTGGATACAAAGATTCCGTAGATCAGTCCTGCTTTTCTTAACATCTCATTACTTAACGATAGTATAGTATGGATTACAGGCTCAATATATTTTGTATAATCACCTTCATCATAACTTGACTTAATAAGATGGAGTCCTCGTATTATTAATTTCAGTTGAAAGGAGCTATTCGTGAAGATTCCCGGAAATACATTATATCCTCCACCGAAATAATGGACATTTTCCGTAAATAAGTTTTCGCTGGGATACTCATAATCAATAAGAAATTGTAGCCCTAACGAACAAGGGTTGTTACACAAATCTATTAATTCGTATTCACTCATATCTCTCTTTGTAGGGTCAGAAACTAAAGAAGCAGCATAATGGCATAAAGCATCTAATCTTAAATGGAAGTTCGCATTTTCTGGCATTAATCTTAATGCAGAGAGTTTCTTTATTAGCTGAAAACTGTTGTATGAATCTAATCTTTTTATTAATTCTTTATACATTCGCTCACTTCCATTCAGAGAACAATAAGTAGTTATATGATAATAGTCCCGCCGTTTATCATTTCCCACACTGCAGAATCAAAAATCATCGGTCCATAGTAATTTCAATTAAAGTTTCAATAGCATAATGTTTCGACAACAATAGGCAAAATCCTCCATATTAGTACAATCTCATAGCATCGACTATATAGCGAGTATGCGAATTCTTTCAATATAAGCGTCAAATAGCCCCAACCTTGTTTTCAAGATGAGGGCAGTAGACTTGACTGTTATTCTTATTTAAACACCCGACAAGTTGACGGCAATGACGCCGACAGGGAAGCAGTTTATCTGGCAAATTCGGATCTTTTGGATCGACAAGATGAGGTAACTGCTCGAAGAGATAGTGAAGCTTGTTGGCAGCGAAATTTGAGATAATATAACAAAAATATAATTGGAAGCATGTGATTAAAACAAAATATCTAAACTATTCAAATTTAAATAGTTTTTTGAGAGGTGTTTAATCTGTAGAATTACAGGTTAGAGAGACTTCCTCCCCCAATTCGTTATTGCTTTTAAGCAAAAAAAAATCATTTCATTTAATGATTTTTGACCGAAATATAATTCACAAAATTGATATAAGACAGTTTCACTTGACACTTTTACGAATAAAGCCTATTATTGAAGAAAATCATGCTCAGAGGTGTCAAATGGAAAAAGGTAAAGAATCGTTGGTCTGTGACCCGTTATTTATTTCTAAGATAGTTAGTTGTGTTCAAGATGCTGTCGAAGATGATATAAAACAAGACCTTCGTGGTCTAGTAACTACGAATAGTGCTCCCACAAGAGTATGGGATTTTCTTAATACACATCTTTATAATAGAATGCCTGCAGTATCCTGCATTGCAAATGTAACTAAACGAGGGTCTTGGGAAATGGTTCCGGTTTATGAAGAGAAGACAGGAATATTATTTACATGCATGCGTGAAAGCCGTTATGAAGAACTACACAAAAATGTTCATAAAAGGGCAAAGCCTAACTATTTAGATTGTCTAATCGATGTATTAAATCCTGATCTAGTGGCGCCTGTCGAACAGCTATCCTTCTTCCCTTTTCAATTTCCAGATAAAGAAAGTATGAGGAAAGTTGTACAAAAAATATTAATTGATCTACAAGTTGAAGAATCAGTTGTTAAACGACATGCGCTTGTATTGTTTCAAAGTAAAGGGTTTGAGTTATCATCCATTCGGGCAGTAATGATTGATAAGAACATGAATATTGTTTGTGAAGAAGGCTGGCATACATATATCTCGACCAACGTTAGCGTCGTTATGGATTCTTCAGACGAATTCTCCGCTCCGGCTAATAATCCTGGACGTGGATTAAAACTCTCTGCAAAAGCCAATGAGCGCAAAAAACGCAATTTCGGTGTCAAAAAGCCGGAAATTGAAAAGCAATCCGGAGACGAAAGATAATTAAGTTAGCACAGAAAGGTAGATAAAAATGCGCAAAAAGCAGGTTTTTAATGGTGAACGACTAAAAAAAGCCCGAATATATAGGGGGTTAACTGTTGCAGAACTTGCTGAACACCTTGAATGTCAGAGACAAACTGTTTCTATGTATGAGAATAAGAAAATTGACAGCCCTGATCCAGCAGTCGTTGAAAAAATGTCAGATGTCCTCAGCTTCCCTGTTAAGTTCTTTTATGAGCAAGACAGGATGCTAAATGTTGGCTCAACATATTTTCGAGCACTATTGACTACAAATAAAAAATATCGGTATGAACAAATTCAAAAAATGGAGTTTGTATCTGCAATCTATTCTTTTCTAAAAGAATATATTGATTTCCCTGAAACTAAGCTACCAGTGATTTCAGGTAATACTTCTCCAGAAGTTGCTGCAGAAAAGTTAAGAGAAGATTGGGGATTGGGAAATCGTCCAATTGAAAACCTTATATACGAAACAGAACAAAGAGGTATTGTAATAACTTCTTTTGAAACCTCTACAGACAATATCGATGCTTTTAGTCAGATGATTGATGTAGATGGCAATAGTGTCTACACAATTGGATATTCAAACAATAAAACTTCGGCAGCCAGGCTGCATTTTGATATAGCCCATGAATTAGGTCATATTTGTATGCATGAATGGAGCGAAGATATTGAGATGCTATCAAAGGACGAATTTAAGGAACGGGAGAACGAAGCCAACAACTTTGCTTCTTCTTTTCTTCTTCCTAAGGATACCTTCTACTTCGATGTCAAGCAGAAACCCACGAGTATTCCTTATTATACAGAATTAAAAAGGAAGTGGAAAGTTTCTATAGCGGCAATGATCAGAAGAGCGTATAGCCTAGATGTAATTTCTTATGACGAGTACCAAATGATGATGCGCGTATTACAACGTAGGGGAATGAGAAAAGAAGAACCATTGGATGATGTATTAATTACTGCTCAGCCTTCACTACTAAAAACAGCAGTACAAATGTTATTGGATGAAAAGGTGTTTACTCCGAAAGAGTTTTTGGATGAATTATCCTTTAGTTACAACCTGAGCCTTAATTCGGAAGAAGTTGAATACTTGCTTGATCTTCCTGAAGGAACACTAAAAATAAATAATGTCATACCCTTTCATAGCTTGCATTTAAAAAAATAAATAATCATTAATACGCGGAGGTGAAGTAAATGGCTAAACATAGTGGTGGCAAAGTCGGGGCTGCTGGAAAAACACTCTCAAGCAAAAACTCATCCAAATCCGCAAAAAGCAAAGCAGGAAAAACGTTAGCAAATCACAAACAGGCAAAACATAATTACCAATGTTAATTCATAAATCCTTTTTTACCAATTAGATTTTATTATCTCTTAATTTTTATCTCACTTTATTTAGTTATCAATACAATATGCAATTTGACCTTATCAAACCACAAGGCAATACCCTTAAAAGTTACCAAGCCCTCCAAAACCAACATGGAGGGTTTTACTTTGAGTATGTGTAGCTAACGTTTAAATGATCTATGATTAGACTTTATTCATTCTATTTCTCTTTTTTCATACGTTCTTCCATACAGTGTCGTACATTGTTTACTTCATTAAGTAAAGTGTCACTTGACAGTTCGCTGGCAACTACGATCTGCCACTTTAAAGTATGGAGGTAGGGGTTCTCGATGATCGTCTCGACGGTCTCGCGATCGGACTGTTGTAATCTTTCTTGAATGATCAAATCTCCCAGCGCCATCCGAACCGAAATCGCCTTTTAACGCGGAACGTTTTTTTTAAGGACTTCGTGTACATGTGATCCACCCGTGCCCACGGCACCAATTGGGCAAGTTTAATCCAACGATTTTCCGGATTCAGACGACCACCGAAAGGCAAGATAAACTCGCTAGGCAGCAACAATTGGTTTTCCTCCTGGGTGTATGGTTGGTACATGATCCTCTTCCTCCATGTGTACGGCGCTGGCTTGCTTTACTTTCTTAATCACGAATGTAACCAATGGGGTGTGAATCTTCGCTATTAAAACTAAGTGTATGATCCGCAAAATTAGTAGATAGAATACTATCCTTCCAAACACGGATTATATTCTGGTCAAAGATGTACTGAATAGACCTCATAATACGTGAGGGTTCATACATACTTCTGTCCAGCACTACTTCCGGAACAGTGGCTAGTGCGATGTTTGCATTTTTTGACTGAGAGGCTAATATTGGTGTTTGTCCATTTGAGTATGCTAATTTGTATTGCTCCAATAGCAGCGAACCTTTTGAGCATTTTGGGCGAACAGGAGATGTTTCCAATAAAGTTTTAATATCTTTGAATATGATTTTATTAGTCATATCCTCTGCAAAATACGGTACAATTTTTCCATCATAGGGGTTCAAGTAAATATGGTTGTAAAAGTCTATATCAACAATGCAGCCATGGATCAAACCACTCCCCCCGAATGCTTGTACCTCGTTAGAAATGCTTTGTAAAATTGAACGATAAGGAGCAAAGCTGGCTTTAACCTGCTCATAGTACAATGTCATATTGTTGTAATAATAGTTAATATCATGCTCAAGAATACGAATGTGACCACCGGCTAACAAATATAGCCGTTGATCCTGCAGTACAAACATATAGATCCCTGCGCGTTTCAAAACAAAGATGCTGCCTGGTTGCTTAAATCCTTTCATATTTACTCCATGACCTTGATTGAAATCGGCATATTGTTGTCGAGTTATCGAATAAATTTCATCATCCCAATCTTCAAATGGGTCATAACGACCTCTAACAGTGAATCCTTTGAGCAGCCATCGCTTTCGGATATAACCAATTTGATTATCCGAAAGGACCGTTGTTCCGTCATCAAGACGAACCAAAGAGTTCTGATGGTTGTGTCCACTAACATAAATCCAATTTGGATTATATTTATCATTAGACCAGTCTTCCATTGGCGTATGTGTCAATATAATTACATGTTGTGTACTGGCGCAAGCTATTACTTTATTGTATACTTCTCGAAAACGTTTTGAACGTTCAGTATCCTCTTCTATCGAAACAGTAGAGCGATAAAGCCCCATCGATGCATTAAAACGTGGATTTAGTCCTGAAAAGGCAATGCCAGCTAGAATGATAAGTGAGGATTCTTTGCACAGTTCCGATAGTTCCGCTGCATCTGCTTCTATCAAGGTCTTTTCATCTATTCTCACAGTTTGTTGTCTTTTATAAACAATTAACAACTCATTTTCCAACATAACTGTGTTATTACTTTCTTGAATGGTCTGACGGTAATCGTCAATTATTTCGTCGATAGCACGACTATCTTTGGTTCCCATGGGATTGCCATCCCACAACTCATGGTTTCCCAGTATGGAAATAATCTTACCGTGCCACAAATCACGAAGGGAGTCGTAAAAAATACGCTCAAGTTTTACACTGTCCGCCACATCCCCCGCAATCAAAAGGATGTCGTGAACATCGCTGGGTACAGAAGACACGAGTTGAGACACTTTTCTACGAACACTATTCTTCACTTTATCTACTTCTTTGCCATATAGATTCAACTGATGTTCCAAATGAATATCTGACACATAATAAATAGTCTTAACTAACGTGTTTTCGTCTAGAGCCGAATGATGAACAATAACTTTGTTGTTATCCAAAACGGAAATTGATTTTTCAGTAGTAGCTTTAGGTGTACTGAGCCTAACAGGAACTTCGCTGACGATAATGGATGAACTATCATTCACTCCTATTGATGTTTCATACTCAACATATATTTCCTCAGGAAACCACGAAATCAAGACGTTAGGCTCTCTTTTGATTGCGTCCAGACACCGAGCTTTAGTACGTTTTTCGTTAGGAACATATTTTAGCGCAAGCGGAGAATCTGATAATGCTGCATCAATGATGGCCTCACTCAGTTTATACTCTTGTGGAACATACTCAAGATACAGCCCATTTGAATTTACAATATTAAGACATAATTCTTCCGATACATACTTCAAGGGCACGCTTAGCAGACTTGCGGGGAACATCTTAACAGAAGTGTTAACAAGTTTTTGTGACATAAATTTTCGCGGAATATGTCCCACAGGCCAATCAGAAGCATCTCTTTCTATAACTATATCGCCAAATAGATACTTAAATCCTCTTGTAATCGAATTGACGACGGCACAATGTGCCATTTCATTAGTTATGAAATTCTCTGGCACATGTAAAATGGCTAGCCCATTTGAATTGACCGCAATTTCACAAAGTCTACGTCCATTTTCACCCTTTAACAAGCCAATGGGAACATACTGTAATGCACACTGTGATGCATTAACACTTAAATCGTTGCGAACAGCACTTTCACACACCTCATAATCTTTGACTTCATCAGGGAAATTTTCTAGCATAAAACTACAGTTACTCACAGCAGCTATATACATAGATTGATCGCGCCATTCTATTGGTACATAATTGAATGCCACTACCGTTCTTTTTGAGTGCAAGCAAACATAATTCCGGAGTTAATAATTTCTTTGAAACATTCTTCAATATTGGTTTACTGTCATTTTCAATAGCCCTTCGAACCATCTCTGGTGTTTGCATTCGTTTGCCGATGCGAGATAGTGTACTGGTGCTTGGATTTTTTTCAAATGCAGCCAATGGATCCTCGTTTTGTTTAATTCCAAGTCCCTCTTTAAGGCGATTTCTATCAATATTATTCACCTCTATCTATCCTCTCACGTTATTGATATATGTTCAATTTTACCTGACCTTAATTTATCTGTCTAACGAAGTGTAGCCTATCCAATTTACGATGATCTATGATAAAGTAAAAGCCCTTTATTGAGTTGACCATAGTATTTTTCGCCGTTACAACCATTAAGCCGAACCGTAAGTTACACAAAGTAATTGAATAATATAATACCTTGATAATCCACAACCGGACACGATTGTAGAATAATCGTTTCTTAATAACAAAAACGGATACGGTTTAAATAATACAGTGGAAGTCTATAACTTTATTTTTCCGTTTTTGGCTGCTCCTATTTGGGCACATTGGATCAGTCTATGCCTTATTTTTCATAAGCTAACGTGTTTCCAACCCAAAAAACGTGTCAAATCAACAACCTCAGTCAAACATTTTATTTTCTTTGAACAGTCGTTTTAATCAAAAATCATACACTTGCAGGTCGTCCAATTACAATATATACTCAATTTATCAGCTTCGTATATCACGAAAAAGTCAGGTGCGTTTATCTTTTTCTGCGTAAAACCCGATTGCGCCTGGTTCGTATATCTTGGCTGAGAAAATACAAGTTATGCGATGACGAAGCGAGAAAAGCGAAGTAGTGGGATAGCACAAAGCCTTATGGGACAAGGGATTCCGGCGTTTTTGAAGGGTCGAAAAATGGTTCGCATAATATGGTGTTATACGATGCTGCTGGCTTCCTGAACATTCAAAAATCTCACTATGCTCTTAACTTTCTCTTGAACTGTCGGGCTCGCTTCGGATTCGAATATGCTTCGATATTTTTTTGAAATGCCGGGCTCGCTTCGGATTCGAATATGCTTCGATATTTTTTTGAACTGTCGGGCTCGCTTCGGATCCGAATATGCTTCGATAATTCTCTTGAACTGTCGGGCTCGCTTCGGATCCGATTACGCTTCGATAATTCTCTTGAACTGTCGGGCTCGCTTCGGATCCGATTACGCTTCGATAATTTCCTTGAATGGCAAGCTTGCTTATTATGCGCACACACTCAGTTCACTAAAGGCAAACTTAGTTTACTTCTTTAAGATCTAGCAATTTCGGATAACGTTCTTGTATTCACGACGCTCGACGAAGTCGAGTGTGTCCGGTGTATACGGTAAGATAAAAGTACCCAAAATGATCAAACGGATTTCCCCAAAAAAATCGTGCAAAATTCCCCACTTTAATCGTGAGGAAATAGACCGAATCTAGCAACTCCGTTACCCTGTTCGTA